>Ga0098055_1000008_pt1 | contig 226466 bp, 211 predicted proteins | sample 17_taG_FD_75107 | JGI IMG/M metagenome (GOLD analysis project Ga0098055, IMG submission 75107) | Marine viral communities from the Subarctic Pacific Ocean - 17_ETSP_OMZ_AT15314 metaG | ecosystem: Environmental > Aquatic > Marine > Oceanic | place: Pacific Ocean | collected 2015-01-18 | reverse complement strand
TGATTGTCCGCCTTCGTTGAGTATTTTAACCATCAACGCCTTGGCTGCTGCAGACAGCGTCCTGATTCCGATGCAATGTGAATACTATGCCCTGGAGGGTCTGAGCTCCTTGCTTGATACCATCGAGCGGGTGAGACAAACAGTTAATCCAAAACTTGAAATAGAAGGCTTGTTGCGAACCATGTTTGATGGCAGGAACAACTTGGCCAATGACGTTGCGGCACAAATCAGAGAACATTTTGGCTCACAAGTTTTCATGACCGTGGTGCCCAGAAATGTCAAAGTGGCGGAAGCCCCAAGTTTTGGTCAGTCAGCCATTGAATACGACCAATTATCCAGGGGGGCAGTGGCCTACAAGGGACTGGCCAGTGAATTACTGAGGAGAAACCATGGCCAATAAAACCACCAAGAAATCAGCAAAAAAGAAAACGGCCAGTAAAGCCACCCAACGCAAAACGGGACTGGGTCGTGGGCTTGATGCCTTGTTAGGCCAACGCCCCACCACATCTGATTCCAATGAACAAGACAGTGAGCTACAAACCTTGGGCATAGAGCAACTGCAACCTGGTCAATACCAACCGCGCAGCATCATGGACCAGGGTAAGCTCCAAGAGCTGGCAGATTCCATCGCGGCCCAAGGCATTGTACAACCCATCGTGGTGCGTCGACTGAGCGGTCGAAAATACGAAATCATTGCTGGTGAGCGTCGCTGGCGGGCGGCCCAGTTAGCCAAATTGTCTGAAGTACCGGTGTTGGTTAAGCAGGTCAACGATCAGCAAACCATTGCCATGGCGCTGATTGAAAACATTCAGCGCGAGGACCTGAATCCGCTGGAGGAAGCATCGGCGTTACAGCGGTTGATAGATGAGTTCAAACTGACCCATGCTGAGGCTGCAGAGGCGGTGGGCCGTTCGCGGGTGGCGGTGAGTAATTTACTGCGCTTGCTGGACCTATCCAAAACCGTGAAGGACTTGTTGAATGACGGTCTGTTAGAAATGGGGCATGCCCGTTGTTTACTGTCACTGGAACGCCCTGAACAAGCGGCTGCTGCCCAACAAATCATTGCTAAAAAGATGTCCGTCAGGCAGGCCGAAGCATTGGTTAAAGCCATCAAGAACCCCACCACCACGACCAAGCCCAAGCCAGCCGCCAAACAGGCCGACATCAGGCATTTAGAACAACAATTGACTGAAAAGTTGTGTGCACAAGTGGACATTCAGCACACCGACAAAGGCAAAGGTAAACTGGTGATTCATTACCACAACTCCGATGAATTGGATGGCATTTTAAAGCGCATCAAGTGAGTCGGGATAAGGCAAACCACTTTTGCTGGGCAAATGGGCTTAAGAATGGTGCTTTTGCTTGATTTTCCGGTTTTGAAAGGTTAAGGTTTGCCACCAATTTTTTCCTTAAGATAAAATTCGCATGAGCACAACCAACCAAGCCCTGGCCGATTGGGTCAAGAAAGTCGCAGCCCACACCCAACCGGACCAAATCTACTGGTGTGATGGCAGTGAAGCCGAAGAAAAAAAATTCAATCAACAGTTGCTGGCTGATGGCAGTTACAAACAACTGAATCAAGACACCCACCCCAATTGCTTCTTGCATTTATCCGACCCACAGGATGTGGCTCGCGTTGAGCATTTAACCTTTATTTGTACCGATCAAGCAGCCGATGCCGGGCCGAACAACCATTGGATGTCACCAGCTGAGGGCCATGCCAAAATGGATGATTTATTTGCTGGGTGCATGAAAGGTCGCACCATGTATGTGATTCCGTATTGCATGGGGCCGATAGATTCGCCGTTGTCACGTTGTGGCGTAGAAATCACTGACAGTGCTTATGTGGTACAAAACATGCGCTTGATGACCCGCATGGGACAAGCTGCGTTGACTCGCATCGAACAAGAAGGCGGGTTCGTTAAAGGCTTGCACTCAACCGGTGAACTGGATCCCAATCGACGCTTCATCATGCATTTCCCTGAAGAACTGAGCATCAAGAGTTATGGTTCTGGTTACGGTGGTAATGCTTTGTTAGGCAAAAAATGTCATGCTTTGAGGATAGCCTCTTACCAAGCCAAAACCGAAGGCTGGTTGGCTGAACACATGCTGATTTTGGGCATCAAAACACCGGCTGGTAAACAACACTATGTGGCTGCAGCGTTTCCCTCAGCTTGCGGTAAAACCAATTTGGCGATGTTGATTCCACCCGAAGGTTATGTCAAAGACGGCTGGGAAATCAGCACCGTGGGTGACGACATTTGTTGGATGCGCCCTGGTGAAGACGGCCGCATGTGGGCCATCAATCCGGAAGCTGGATTTTTCGGCGTGGCACCAGGTACTGCCAAAGACACCAACCCCAATGCTTTGAAGATGTTGTATCAGGACACCATATTCACCAACGTGGCAGAAACTGAAGATGGTCAGCCTTGGTGGGAAGGTCTGGATGACCGAGTTCCGGCCACTGATTGGCAGGGTCGGCCTTATGATCCAGCCAATGGCCCGGCCGCGCACCCCAATTCGCGTTTCACCGTTTCAGCCCGTCGCTGTCCTACGTATTCACCGGAATCTGAATCTGCTGCTGGTGTACCTATTGATGCCATCATTTTTGGCGGCCGTAGAGCCAGTCTGGTGCCCTTGGTGACTGAAGCCAGGGATTGGGACCATGGCGTGTTGATGGGTGCCACTGTGGCCTCAGAGACCACTGCAGCTGCCACCGGTGCCGTGGGTGTGGTCAGGCGTGATCCGATGGCGATGAAGCCGTTTTGTGGCTACCATTTTGCTGATTACTGGAGTCACTGGCTGAGCATGAAAGACCAGGCTTCCCAATTACCCAAGGTCTTCACCGTAAACTGGTTCAGAAAAGATGAGCAGGGTAAATTCATGTGGCCTGGGTTTGGTGAAAACATGCGGGTGTTGGAGTGGATTCTGGGTCGCTGTACCGGCGATGCCAAGGCCAGCAACACAGCGATTGGCCATTTGCCGACAGCGGCAGATTTGAATACCACTGATTTGGACATGGACCTGTCTGTGTTGGATCAACTGTTAACGGTTGATGCCGAAGCTTGGCAAAAGGAAACCGCTGATGTGTCAGAATTTCTGGACACTTTTGGTGACCGGGTGCCGCAGGCCATGTATGACCAGTTGCAAAAAATCAATGATCAATTGAAATAAGCCATCCATTTCAGTCTGATCGAAAGCCTGGCCCTTGTGCCGGGCTTTTTTTTGCCTCTTTTTTGTTGTCAGAAACGACAGAAATATACAATTTGTGATGATACTGTCATGTGGAGACTGATAGAATAATCCGCTGCAAAAAAAGAGAATATGACTAATGAAGAATTTATTAATTGCATTGATGGTTTTGGGTTTGGGTACGGCAACAGCCGGTGGTAATTTAATCGTAAACGAATACCAGGCTGATCCTGATTCAACCAATGGCGATGCCAATGGTGATGGCACGTCAAGTACCACTGAAGACGAGTTTGTTGAGCTTTATAACGACACTGGTGTCGACTTGGACGTGTCTGGTTGGACCTTGGCAGATGGCTTTGGTGTACGCCATACGTTCCCGGCCAACTCCATCATTCCGGCCAATTGTGCCCTGGTTGTGTTTAGCGGCGGCACCCCAACGGGTGTGTTTGGCAATGCCCTGGTGCAAACGGCATCGACAGGTTCCATGGGTTTAAACAACGGTGGTGACAGCATCATTGTGAATGATGGCATCAGCGATGTCATTAATTTTTCATACGGCAGTGAAGGTGGCAATAACCAGGCCATCACCAGAGATCCTGACATTTCAGGTTTGACTTTTGTAGAACACAGCACGGCCACCGGCAGTGGCGGTGCGTTATTCTCACCTGGTACCCAAATCGACGGCAGTGCTTTTTCTGGTTGTCCTGTGGTGTCAGACAACCCACCTGTGGTGGTCAGTACAACTCCGGTGGATGGAGCAACTGCCGTATCAATCAACAGTCAAATCACCATTGATTTTGATGAGGCTATTGACGCCACGGCAGCGGCAGTCACCCTGGTTTGTGATGCCAATAACCAATCATTGACCGGTTTGCCAGCCAGTGGTAATTCATTGGTACTGACACCAGATGCGCCATTACCATTTGATGCCAGTTGTGATGTCACGGTTTTGGCTGCAGAAATCACTGACCAAGATGGCACGCCAGATAACATGGCAGCAGATTTTGCTTTCAGTTTCACGGTTGAATCCGAAGCACAATCGCAAATTGATTTGGTTTTGAATGAATTTCAAGCCGATCCGGACAGCACCAATGGCGATGCCAATGGCGATGGCACCGTCAATGGTTCTGAAGATGAGTTCATAGAGATTTACAACAACGGTCCGAATTCAGTCGATATTTCTGGTTGGACAGTAGCTGATGGTTTTGGCGTTCGGCACACTTTTGCAGCAGGAACCACCATTGGTACCTGCCAAGCGCTGGTAATCTTTGGCGGTGGTACTCCAACTGGAAGTTTTGGTGGCGCACAAGTATTGGTGGCTGACTCAGGCGCCTTAGGCCTAAACAACAGCAACGACAGCATCACCCTGAATGATGGCAGCAATGACCGCATCAGTGTGGCTTATGGAACAGCCAGTACCAACCAATCCTATACTTTGGATCCGGACATCACTGGTGGCAGCTATGTTGAGCACAGCACCGCCACGGGTAGCTCGGGTGCATTGTTTTCACCTGGCACCCAAATCAACGGCAGCCCATTCACTGCTTGTGGTGGCGCGCTGCCACCAAGGGTTGACAGCACGATTCCGGTCGCAGGTGATTCCGGTGTGGCTTTAGACACCAACATCGAGGTCAATTTTTCTGAGACTGTGGATGCCAGTATCAATGCCGCGACTTTGGATTGTGGTGCCGGCGCAGTCTCGTTTGCTGGTTTGCCGATCAGCAACGCGTCTCAGTTGATAATCAACCCAGACTCAGACTTGCCCAATGGTGAGGTTTGTACCTTAACCTTAGTTGCTACAGAAATCACCGATTTAGATGACACGCCTGATCAACTTGATGGCAATGGTGATGGTAACGGCGGCGATGACTTTGTCATGCAATTCACTGCTGGCACGCCAGAAGTTGAAATTTTTGAGATTCAGGGTTCAGGCTTATCGACCCCATTCAACGGCCAAACAGTGACCACCCTGGACAACATTGTCACGGCTTTGGGTAGCAATGGGTTTTATATGCAAACTCCAGATGCCCGAGATGATGGTAATCCGTTGACCTCCAATGGTATCTTTGTATTCACCGGTGGAGCCCCGGCAGTGGCAGTCGGTGACCAGGTCGATGTCACCGGTGACATCACCGAGTTTTTTGATTTAACTGAGTTCACCAACCCAGGTTCATTGGTGATACAAATCGACAGCTCAGGTAACCCCTTGCCGCTGGCCATTCAGTTGGATGACAATTTTCCATCAACTGACCCAACTGTGTCGCCTTGTGTCGATCCAGCGCTTGGTTATGAATGTGTGGAGGGCATGTATTTTGAAATGCCGCAAGGTTTCATCAGTGCTGCTTCGGTTGGCTTTTTTGGCAGCGACCGCGACGATGTGTGGGTGAAAGCCGGCAGCCAACGCGCCTTCAGAGAGCCTGGTATTGAATATCCTGGTGAGCCTGGTTTACCGGTATTTGATGGTAACCCTGAGTTGATTGAAATGAGTGTCGATGCCTTGGCCTTACCGTTGGTGGCATTGTCGGCTGGCTCTGAAATATCAGCCAAAGGTGTGATCAGCTATGGTTTTGGTGACTACGAGCTACAGCCTTCAGAATTAACCGTTATCAATGAAAATGTGATTCCTTCCACATTGCCACAACCGGCCAACAATGTCATGACCTTGGCGTCAGCCAACTTGTTTCGGTTATTTAATGATGTCGATGATCCGGGTCCTGAGGACGACGATCAAATCGCCGACCCCATGGAGTATGCCGATCGTTTGTTGAAGCTCGGTAAATACTTTGTCGAAGACATGAACTCGCCACACATCATTGCCTTACAGGAAATCGAGAACCTGTCAGTGATGAATGATTTGGTCACCGCCATTGCCAATGCCGGTGGTCCTGCATACACAGCTGAGTTGATTGAAGGAAATGACCAAGGTGGCATTGATGTGGCTTACTTGTACCAGTCAACCGCAGTGACCAACGTACAGGTTACCCAACTGGGGGCTTTGGAGTTGAACCCATACGATGGTTCCTTGTTACATGACCGGCCGCCGTTGCGACTGGAAGCCGATGTGGCGACCACAGCTGGCAACCTTGCATTGAATGCACTGGTCGTACACATGCGCTCACGTGGGAGCATTGATGATGCCGTAGACGGTGATCGGGTGCGCAACAAACGCCTGAGCCAGGCCAACTCAGTGGCAGCCATGGCTGAGAGCATCCTGCAAGAAGACCCGACCAAACCCTTGTATATCCTCGGAGATTTCAACGCCTTTCAATTCACCGATGGCTACGTGGATGTGATTGGCCAAATTACCGGTGAAGCAGTAGAGGCAGATAACATGTTGTGGACTGAACCACTGCTGGCAGCCACCCCATTGACCCAAGCGGTCGCCACAGTGATGGCCGACCAACAGTATTCGTTTGTGTTCCAGGGCAGCGCCCAGGTATTGGACAATGCCTTGATGAATGATGCTGGTTTGTTGGCGTTCGATGCCATGCGCTTTGTGCGCGGCCAGGCAGATGCTTCTGTGCAATTTGAAGACGATGCCATGACCACCTTGAGATCAACTGATCATGATGGTTTTGTGCTGTATCTCATCGATGAGAGCGACCTGATTTTTGCTGATGGCTTTGACTGATCAATGAAAGACTTAACCCTGTCCGTTATTACTGGGCAGGGTTGGGTCTCAAGGTTTATTTACAGGCATCACCACCGCACGTGACATCAGGATGGCATGTTCTGAGACGGGTTTGCCTTCAGCGTCATGGTAGCGGTAATAGTTGTCACGCTGACCGATCTGATCAAAACCCAATTTTTGGTAGAGCCTGATGGCTGGGGTGTTGCTGGCCCGCACTTCCAACCACATGTTTTTGGCTTGGTTGATGCGGCTGATAAGCAACAAATGCTCCATCAGGCGGCGGCCAATGCCTTGTTGCTGAAAATCAGGATTGACGCTGATGTTGAGCAAGTTAGACTCTTCAAAGCCAATCATCAACACCGCATAACAAACCACCTCCTTGGGCTGTGCATCATAAAACCCAATCACACACTGGTAGTTGGCTTCCAGGCAGCCTCGCAGGGTCTTTTCCGGCCAGGGGTTGGGAAAGTTTTTGTGCTCAATGCGCAGGATGACCGGCAGGTCGTCAATCGTCATGGTGCGAAAATTCAGGGGTTGTGACACGTGCTTTCGGGTGTGTGATTCAGTTCCACATTATACACAGATGCAGTGATTCGGGTGTCGTGCAAACATCGGCTTTGCAATTACTTTCAGTCAGCCCCTACCTCTGGGTGACGCATTGAATTACAATAAATCAACAAGACATCCTTATCCACCCTAACTGAGGACATAACATGGTTGAATCGGTACCCAACGAAGCCACAGAAAAAGACATCAGCGCGCTTAATGATGCCCTGAGAGACGAGCGCATGGGCGCCGTGTCAAGGATTGTGAATGGCATTCCGGGCGCCGAAGTGGCTTTGTTTCTGGAGTCGTTACCAGGAGACAAAAGACAGGCCGTGTGGGATGTGGTGGACGAAGCCAGTCAGGGCGAGGTCTTGGTGTCCCTGCATGACGAGGTGCGGGACTTCCTGATCGAAGGGATGGACACCGAACAATTGGTAGAGGCCACCCGTGATCTTGATCTTGATGACATGGCCGACATCATTGTGGACCTGCCAGAAGAAGCCTCCAACATGTTGATCTTGTCGATGGACAAGGCATCGCGTGATTTATTGAATCAAGTGCTGTCTTACGATGAGGATTCTGCTGGTGGCTTGATGAACCCCGAAGTGGTGACCGTCAGAACCGATGTCACCGTTGAAGTGGTGAAGCGCTATTTCCAGTTTCGAGGAAACTTGCCCACACCGGTGGGTGACTTGTTTGCGGTCGGGCGCAAAGGACATTACAAAGGCCGGGTACCGATTGCCACCTTATTAACCAGTGATCCGAAAACACCCATCCGAGACATCATCGATGAGGACGCCCCGGCATTCTTAGATACCACTCCGGCCAGTGAAGTGGCCCAGGATTTTGAACACAACGACTGGATCTCGGCACCGGTGGTTGATGACCGCAACATCCTGATTGGCCGCATCACCATTGATGACGTGGTGGACGTGATTCGAGAAGAAGCCGAACGATCGGTGATGCGGATGGCTGGTCTGAATGAAGAAGGTGATATGTTCGCCCCGATTTTGACCTCTTCCAAACGGCGGGCCGTTTGGTTGGGCATCAATTTACTGACGGTGCTGCTGGCCGCTTTTGCCATTGGGTTTTTCGAGGAGACCATCAAAGAAATCACCGCACTGGCGATCCTGATGCCGATTGTGGCTTCTATGGGTGGTATTGCTGGCTCGCAAACCCTGACTTTAATGATTCGGGGTATGGCCACCGGTCAAGTAGGTAGCGGTAACATCAAGGACTTGCTGAATCGGGAAGTGATGATTGGCTTTATCAACAGCATCTTGTGGGCGGTAGTGCTGGCAGGCTTTTGTGCGCTGTGGTTTAACAGTTGGGACATGAGTCTGGTGATGGCCATGGCCTTGGTGATTAACCTGGTTGCCGGGGCCCTGGCAGGCGTGTTGGTACCGGTTTTACTCAGGCGCATGAGTATCGATCCGGCCATCGCTGGCGGGGTGATACTGACCACGGTAACCGATATCGTCGGTTATGTGTCCTTTTTGGGCATAGCTACTTGGTTGCTGATCAGTTAAAAACCACTTTTTCGCGAATGTAAGCCGGTTTGATGTCATTGATGTGAGTGGCTTGCTGTTTGAAATTGTTTTGTGCCAATGACAACAGGCTGGCCGCATCCGGTAACACATCAGGCATCACTTGTGCTTTTGACCCAGCAGTTAGCATGGTTTGGAATGCGCTGCCCACACACCAATCGAAACCATCGGTGTTGATGTCTTCCGGGGCATTCAATGCATCCTCAGTCAGGCGTTCAAGCTGTCCCTGTTTGATTGCGAAAGTGGCCCAATAAACCTCGTTCATGCGTGCGTCATTGGCGACCAACAGTTGCCCTTCCTGGTCTTTGTTTTGCTGTGCCACTTGGAGGGCCAAATTGTGCATGGTGGATACTGCCATCACCGGCACTTCCCACGCCAATGCCAAACCCTGAACCACTGACATGGCGATTCGCACGCCGGTAAAGGCACCGGGACCCTGGCCAAACACGATGCCATCAATTTGAGTTTTTTTGAGGTCATGGGCAGCCAGCAATTGATCGAGGTAGACCAGCACCAGTTCGGCATGTTTTTGAGGGGCCACAGATGAGGTTTGGGTGATTTCTCCCAAGTGCAATAATCCAACAGAACAGTTTTCAGTGGCGGTTTCAATGGCAATCAGGTTCATGGTGGTGGCTTACAAGATGATCGGTGTTAAAATAAAGTTTTTCATTATAAATCAAATCATGAAACAAGTGCTGTTTGTGTTATTGAGCTGGTCCGGATGGGCTGTTGCCAACAATGAAATCTACCTGGAGCTCACAGGGGAACCGCTGCAAGGTGCGTTGATCATTGGTCAAACCAACCCAGGTGCCAGCGTAAAAATTGACAATCAATCCACGCCTTTGACTGACGATGGTCATTTTATTTTTGGCTTTGGACGGTTCGATGAAAAAGACAAAGTGGTGCGCGTAGATTATCAAGGCCAACAACTTGAAAGCACCGTTAAGGTGATCAAGCGTGACTTCCCCACCGAACGAATCGATGGCCTGCCCAGTGACAAAGTCAACGCCCCTCAGCAGGATTGGGAGCGCATCAAAAAAGAACAAGCTCAAGTGAAACAAGCCCGTGGTGTTTGGTCCGAACAAAAAGCTTTTTTAGAGTCTTTTATCTGGCCGGCCCAGGGACGAGTGAGTGGGGTTTACGGCAGTCGCCGCATACTCAATGGTGAACCCAAAAGGCCGCATTATGGCATGGACATTGCCAACGTCACTGGCACCCCGGTGGTGGCTCCAGCCAGCGGCGTGGTGACCATGGCCGTTAACGATCACTTTTACACCGGTGGTACGGTCATCATAGATCATGGCTATGGCTTGAACACCACGTTCCTGCACCTGTCTAAAGTGGACGTAGAAGTGGGTCAAAAATTGGCGCAAGGAGAAAAACTGGGAGAAATTGGCGCCACCGGTCGTGCCACCGGGCCGCATCTGGACTGGCGCATGAACATCGGTACCGGTTTGCGCTTGGATCCTCAATTGGTTATTCCAAAACAACCTAATTAAGGCATTTTGCTGACATTGAGCCCATGGTAGCAGCCAAAAAACGCACTTTTTTTGCCAAACTCAAGCGTTGGGTTTTGTGGCTGATGTTGTTGTGGTTTGTCACCACTCTGACTTTGGTGTTGTTGATGCGCTGGTTCGATCCACCCACCACAGCCTTTATGCTACAGCGACTGTACAGTGATGACGGTAAGCCAATTGAATTGCAACATGAGTGGCGACCGTTAAACCGCATAGCGCCTTCATTGCCGATGTCCATCATTGCTTCTGAAGACCAAAAATTTGCCGACCACCACGGCTTTGATGTGGCAGCCATTCAGCAAGTTCTGGAAGATCGTCAGGCCGGTAAAAGAATGCGTGGTGCCAGCACCATCAGCCAACAATTGGCCAAAAATGTTTTTTTGTGGCCCGGGCGCAGTTGGGTCCGCAAAGGGCTTGAAGTCTATTTCACTGCTGCCATTGAAATCTTGATACCGAAGCGTCGCATCCTTGAGCTGTATGTGAACGTGGTTGAATTTGGCGATGGTGTTTATGGCGCTGAAGCCGCTGCCCAAACTATATTTGGCGTCACCGCTGATGGCCTCAGCAACCAGCAATCGGCCTTGTTGGCTGCTCGTTTGCCAGCACCGAAACGTTATCCCATCCAACCCCCGTCCAAATACATGCAACAAAGGGCGCGATGGATTCAACAACAAGTTAAACAACTGGGAGGCAAAGCCTATCTGGATAGGTTATAACAGTTGGCTGTTCTGCTAGGTAACATCACCTGCAATACGTTCTGGTCAATCCCAAAAGTTTGCTTAGTCTGTCGACTAGCTGTTAATTCAAATCAATTACAGCGCTTCAATATGGGGTTGTCTATGGCTTTCAACTCTTTGAAATCAAACAATTCAGGATCGGCCAGGTGTGATGGGGTGATGTTGGACAAGGCGCGAGCGATGTTGTCCATGCGACCGGGATTGATTTGATCCCATTGGTGCAGCATGTGTTTGATGGCCTGTCGCTGTAAGTTGTCTTGAGAACCACAGAGGTTGCAGGGGATGATGGGATAGGCTTTGCTTTCGGCGTATTGAATCAAGTCTTTCTCCCGCACATAGGCCAGTGGTCTGATCACCACATGTTGGCCATCATCACTCAAGAGTTTGGGAGGCATGGCTTTCATTTTGCCCCCAAAAAACATGTTCAGAAACAGGGTTTCAACCAGGTCATCTTGGTGGTGTCCCAAGGCGAGTTTGTTGCAGCCCAATTCGTCGGCAACCCGATACAGAATGCCGCGGCGCAGTCTTGAACACAAACCGCAGGTGGTTTTGCCCTCAGGAATGATTTCTTTGACAATAGAATAGGTGTCTTCTTCAATGATTTTAAATTCAACGCCTTGATCTGCGAGGTATTCAGGCAGCACGTGTTCGGGAAAGCCGGGTTGCTTTTGGTCCAGGTTAACCGCCACCAAATCAAACTTGAATGGTGCTTTGCGCTGGATGAGTTGCAGCAACGACAACATGGCATAAGAATCCTTGCCGCCTGACAAACAAACCATGATGCGGTCGCCGGCTTCCAGCAAGCCAAAATCGCCTGAAGCTTTGGCCACTTGTCTTCTGAGTTTGTGTTCTAAACGGCTGAAATCGGTGTTGTTGTTGTGCATAATGGCGATTTATTGGGCAATGTGCTGAACGATAGGTTAAAATTTTCAGACATTCAATCATTTTTTTAAGCATTTACATGACTTTAACCCAGGACGAAATCATTCGACGCATGACTGAGCTTGAAAACGAGCACCGTGAACTGGATGAAATCATTGAGGTGTTGGTGGAATCTAAAGAAGTGGATGAGCTTAAAATCAAACGCCTGAAGAAGCGCAAGTTAAATATCAAGGACATGCTGATCACCTATGAAAACATGTTGATTCCTGATATTGATGCCTGACTGTTTAGCCCCATATCATATTCAAACTCACAACAAAAATACCATGACTCAATTGACATCTTATTTATTCAGGTGCTTGCTGGTCTGCACCGTGGCCCTGTGTTCATTGACTATCAACACTGCTGATGCACAGCAAGCAGCCATCCAGGAACCTGAACTCGCCAGAATCATCAAAGGTGAGCACAACCATGTGTTTCAGGTGGCTTTGATACGTTATGAGCCCAGAACGGGTGGCTCAGACAGGTTAGTTGATTTGGTCAGTGCGGTGCACATTGGCGATGCCCAATATTATCAGGATTTGAATCAAAGGTTTACCCAATATGATGCGGTTTTGTATGAGGCCATCAAACCCAAAGACGCGGTTCTGCCAACCAGCAGCACCGGTGAAAAATCTGGTTTGTCAGCTTTTCAGTCGGGCATGGCTGATTTTTTAGGCTTGGTCTTTCAAATGGACCATGTGGATTATTCGCCATCGAATTTTTTACATGCTGACCTGTCACCCAAAGAGTTCATGCAAAGCATGGAAAACAAAGGTGAGTCCATTTTCAGCATGGTTTTCAATGTTTGGCGGGCTTCACTGTCACAAGGTTTGACCGGTCAGACACCCATCAGTAATTTTGAGGTAATGAGCGCCCTGATGGCTGCTGATCGCCAGGACGCTTTTCGCAAACTGATGGCCACTGCCATGATGGATTTGGATTCATTGAAGGTACTGGAAGGTTCGGAAGGGTCCACCATCATAGCCGCCCGCAATGACAGGGCGCTGAGTGTTTTGAGTCAAGTCCTGAAGGATGCTAACAAGCAGTCCATTGCCATCTTTTATGGTGCTGGCCATTTACCCGACTTTCACGAAAAATTAGTGAAGCGCTTTGACATGGTTCCGGTTGCCACCGAATGGCTGGATGTTTGGACCTTCAAATAATCATTCAAAACCTGAAGCAAACAGCGGATCATAGTCCTCTTCATAAATCGGGGTCAGACTGGCGCCATTGACGATACCCAGTGGCATGTAATCTGAATAGCCGGGGAAGATGTAACCCAGGAAGCGGTTGCGTTGTCGTTTAATCAATACTTCGCTGACCACATCGCGGTAATCCACCGTGGCTTCAACGTCACCACCTTCAAACAGTTGGGCTGGGCTGAGTCCTGGGAATTGGCCGTAAAAACCACCATTGACTTCATCACCAATCACAAACATGGGGTTGCCATAGCCGTGGTCGGTACTTTGGTCGCTGTTCTCGTAAGCCCGTCGGCCAAATTCTGATTGTACAATGATGGTGAACTGACCGGGGTGAGAGGCAGATAAATCTTGATACAAAGCCGCCAGGCCAGCTGACAAATTGCTGGTCAAGTCGGCAAACTGACCGGTGGTACCGGTTCCTTGGCCTACATGGGTATCCCAGCCACCGGTGGGCACATAAGCCACTTCCAGGTTCACATTATTTTTGTATAACTGCGCCACCGTGCGCAATTGGTCCCCCAAGAAACTGACGGGATAATCGGCGCCACCGCCTGGTGTGTAGTTATCCCAATCGATGGCCTGAATGATGTCAGAGGCATTTAAAGTTTGGTGGGCCACCAACTGTTCTAAGGTTTCTGGGTTGGCATGGATGTCTGCCAAGATGTCTTGCATGGTATCGGTCCAGGCCCAATGACCATCGGATAAACTGAATTCTTGCGGGTTGGCCATCACCAGGGCGGTCGGGTCACCCAACACGGCATCGGTGTTGCCGTAGCTGGGGACTATCGATGGCATCACGGCGTCGGTGGGTGTGTGCACCGACGAATTGAAATAACGGGTCAACCAACCGGTACTCAACGAGCTGACGCCCTGGGTACCCAGTTCCATAAACTTGGTGGCTTCAAAATGCGAACGGTTGGCCTCCAATAAGCCAGTGGCATGGATGATGGCCATGTGGTTGTCATTGAACAATTGCGCCAAACCTGGAGCTGAAGGGTGCATACCAAAGGCAGACTGCCCATTGAGCGACAATGATTGCGAACTGGGGATATGTAAATTGGGGCGCAAAACACTGCTGTACTGGGTGTAATCTGGACCTGATCTGGGCGGTACCATATTCAGACCATCCATGCCGCCGTCCAAAAACACATAGACCAGCAGGTTTTGACCTGTGGCGCCAGAACCGCGGTTCATTAATGTGTTAGCAAAGCCCAATTGCAAGCCACCCATGCCAGCCACGCTGACCAATCCAGTGCCTTGGAGAAATTTTCTTCGGTTTAATTTTTTCATGGTCATCTCCTCAGCGGTAGCTGTATTCAGCGGTCAGAAAAATGGTGGAAACCACAGCAAACAGACGTTCTTGGTGGTAGCCAGGCCAATCATTTGAGTTGAGGTCAACCGCTGTGTCTGGGTCAGATGGGCTGGGGTTGGTGTTGTCCTGGTAAGACATGAACTCCGCCAGTTTATTTTGGATGTCATTGGCTGGGCTGTACCCACAGATTTTCTGGTACCAAAAATTGACGATGTTATTCGGCGTCCGGTCGGCCGCCACCGGTATCCCCGCAGTGGTGACGTTAAGGATGTTATTGAATGGGGTGTCGCCATTGTCGGGATCCCGAAAGCGGCTGATCCACTGGATGTATTTCCAGGTTGACATGTTACTTGATGCGCCCAGCCAAAAGGCTTTGGTGTCTGGGTAACCGTTTGGCGCTGTCCAATTGTAGGGCATCTGACCTGAATCTCTGAACCCCCAATAATGCCAGTTGGAATACTCATTTTGTGGGTTGAAATGAAACCCATATTCTATTTGTCGCATGGCAGCAATGGTGCGCTCAAAAGGACGTTTGATTTTTTCTCCCCAGGTGTTGAGGAAAGCCGATGACTTGAGTAACACATCCATGGCTTGTTGGATTTGATCACTGGCTTGCCAGTTTTGATGCAATACCGCCGCCACTTGGTCAACCACTTGGGTGGGTGGCTCATCAGCAATGAATCGCTTACACAGTTTGTAGGCCAAAAACTCAGCCGTTGCCGGGTGCTCAGCCAACATATCGAGGATGTCATTCACGTCTTTTTCTGGGTCGTTGCTGTCAAAACTAAAATCAACCCCCATCACCCGTTTCACGCCTTCATCGTGCCAATCACCCCGGAACAGAAACAGACCAACCGGTGCTTCATTGGGATCAACTGGAGGGTCATACAGGTATTGGTAATCTTGCCAACTGGCGCCATCGTATGACCACCCGGTCAGGGCCCTGGCCAGTTCCAATACATCGGCTTCGACATACCCAGTGCGTCGGCCTTGGCCATCGGTGGGTACATCTTGCCAAGGCATATGCCCAAAATAATTTTTGGCACTGATGGTGTGTAATTCCAACAGTTCTCTGGCGTAGTTTTCGTTGGGTGCCGATTGTTCATTGACACCATTACCGAGGTAGGACAGCATGCAATTGGAACGCGTCACCTCATAGAGCATGTCTCTGAAATTGCCCAGCGCATTGGCTCTGATGACATCCCGGTCATAATGTACAAACATCGGTTGGATGTTGTCACCTTCCATATAAACATTGAAATGGTTGTGCCAAAAGTCTGCCATCATTTCAAACAATTGGCGTTTGCTGTTCAGACAGCGAATAAAGGTGGCATAAATGGTTTCTCGGCCTGGTTGAATATGGACTTCCCAAGGAATTTCTCCGCCACCTGGAATGTGTTGGTGATCTTGAAACAGCTGCTGTTGGGTTTTGTTGAGGGTTTGAAAACCGTTGTTGAGCATGGCGTTCACAGCACTGTCATCAATCAACTGGGGTTCCAGCTGCTCATCAATATAAGCCAGTACTTTATCCATTTCTGTAGCCCCTGGCAGGCTTTGTATGTGTGCCAGATCAGCATCACTGGGACCAAACGCCATTTTACTCAGGACGCGATGGCTTAATCCCGGCGTGGCCGGCGTGCCACCGGTGATGACCGGAGCAGATGACAGGGGGGTGATTTTGGCTTGCTGGGTGGTTTTTTCAGTGCTGGTACCAAATGGAGAAATTGATTTTGGAGGGCGGTTCTGTGCTTTGGCCCTGGCGTACTTTTTGGCTATGTTATTCATGTGTGCTCAACGTTAACTGGTCTCATTGATTGTAAAAATGTCCCCAATGTGATGTGGGATGCAGTTCACACAAAAGAAATCAAAGCCCTGAGATTGGTCTTGAATTAGCAAAAAATTAACTTTTTATTTGTCCAAACCACTAAAATCATAGTTTTTTATACAGGATTGGCAGGTGGCATTCAATTGGAATGACAATTTTTGCAAGGTTTTGGCCTTGTTATTCGTAACCACTGGCTGTGTGGCCAAAACCCATGTGGTTACGGTGCGGGACAACTCATTCAATCCAGCCAATCTGGTCATTGAAGCGGGAGATACCGTGCGTTGGGTCAACGAAGGACCCAGTGCTCATAATATTTACGCCGTCGGTAAATTCCGTTGTGCAGAAGGTTGTGAAGCGGAAGGCGGCAATGGCAATCCTTCATCGGCTGACTGGGTCAGCGAAGTGACTTTCAGGGTGCCTGAAACGGTTTTTTATGAATGCCAGCCACACGTGGGTTTTGGTATGGTGGGTACCGTAGTGGTACAAACGCCATCCACTGGCACCACCCACCAAATCGCTGCTGAGTTGGATGATACTTTTGTACCAGATGACCTCACCATCACCGCTGGTGATGTGGTGTATTTCAGTAACCAAGGTGGCGAGCACAACGTGCGCTTTGATGACGATTCACTGATATGTGCTGAGGGTTGTTTGGGTGATGGTCAATCAGTCAGCACTGACCCCACAGGTTTTCCTTGGGAATTTTATGCTCGCTTCAATCAAGCAGGTGACTACCCCTTCCATTGTGCCAATCCTGCCCACACCGGACAAACCGGCATCTTGCGCATTAACAGCGATGCCATTTTCGTGGCTGGTTTTGAAGTGCCCTGAATTCAACAGCGCTTATTGAAGACTGGGTGGTCATGGCACATACACGCCGGTGTTGTTAAAATACGGCTTTTGAAACTCCCACGCAATCATGACAAAATTCACAGGTACCGATCAATACGTGGCCACCGACGACTTGCAACTGGCAGTCAACGCCGCGGTGACCCTACAACGACCCCTGCTGATCAAAGGCGAACCCGGTACGGGCAAAACCATGTTGGCCGAGGAAGTGGCTGAAGCCATGGGCAAAAAGCTGATCAGCTGGCACATCAAATCCACCACCAAAGCGCAACAGGGCTTGTATGAATACGATGCGGTTTCACGCCTGCGTGATTCGCAATTGGGTGATGACAAGGTGCATGACATCAGCAACTACATCAAACAAGGCATGTTGTGGCAGGCCTTTACCGCCGATGAACAAGTGGTGTTATTGATTGATGAAATTGACAAAGCCGACATTGAATTTCCCAATGACTTGTTGGTGGAACTGGATAAAATGCAATTTTCGGTGTATGAAACCGGAGAAACCATTGTCGCCAAACACCGGCCCATTATCATCATCACTTCAAACAACGAAAAAGAATTGCCTGATGCTTTTTTGCGTCGTTGCTTTTTCCATTACATCAATTTTCCAGATAAAAAAACCATGGCTGAAATCATCAAGGTGCATTACCCTGACTTGAAAAAAAGCCTGCTCAATGCCGCCCTGGAGGTGTTTTTTGAAGTGCGTGAGGTTACCGGACTGAAGAAAAAACCATCGACTTCGGAATTGATTGACTGGATCAAATTATTGGTAGCAGATGACATTCCATTAGAAGCCCTACAAAACAAAAGCATCAAGGAAGCGATACCGCCACTGTATGGGGCATTGTTGAAAAATGAGCAGGACGTGCACATGTTGCAGAAACTGGCGTTCATGATGCGCCGCGAAGGCTGATGCCGGCATTGCCATGTTGATTGACTTTTTCTATACCCTTAAGAAAGCCCAATTACCGGTCACGGTCAAAGAGCTGCTGGTGTTGTTGGAAGCCCTGGAAAAGGAGGTGGTGTTTGGTTCTATAGATGACTTTTATCAACTGTCCAGGTTATGCATGATCAAGGATGAAAAGCATTATGACCGCTTTGATCAGGCTTTTGGTCATTACTTTCATGACCTGGAAATGATCGAGGATTTTGAGTCTTTTTTGATTCCACACGATTGGTTGCAACCCGATTGGATCAAACAACTGAGCGATGAAGAAAAAGCCCAGATAGAAGCTTTGGGTGGTTTTGATAAACTCATGGAGACGCTGAAAAAACGACTGGAAGAACAGCAGAAAAAACACCAGGGTGGGAACAAATGGATTGGCACCGGTGGTACTTCACCTTTTGGACATGGGGGCTACAACCCGGAAGGCATTCGAATCGGTGGCGAAGGCCGGCACAACCGCGCCACCAAAGTTTGGGAAAAAAGGCAATTCAAGAACCTTGATGGTGATGTGGAGATGAACACCCGGTCGATGAAGATGGCCTTGCGCAAATTGCGCCATTTTGCCCGCACTGGCGCTGCCGATGAATTGGATCTGGACGGCACCATCAAGTCCACCGCCAACAATGCCGGCCTGCTGGATTTGAAAATGCGCCCGGAACGCCACAATGCAGTGAAGTTATTGGTGCTTTTTGATGTCGGTGGTTCGATGGATTACCACGTACAACGGTGTGAGGAATTGTTCACCGCGGTGAAGGCAGAGTTCAAACACCTGGAATACTATTATTTTCACAACTGTGTTTACGAGCGACTCTGGCAAGACAACAGCAGGCGTTGGCAGGAACACATCAGCACCTGGGACGTAATCAACACCTACGGCAGCGATTACCACGTGATGATTGTCGGCGATGCGGCCATGTCACCTTACGAAATTGTTGAGCCTTTTGGCAGCGTAGAACACATGAACGATGAACCGGGGGCACTGTGGCTACAACGCATTTTGCAACAATGGGACAAAGTGGTGTGGTTGAATCCGGTACCAGCTGAGTATTGGTCTTATACCCACTCCACCCAGATGATTAAAAAACTGGTCAACCATCAGATGTATCCATTGAACCTCAATGGTTTACAGCAAGCCATTGACACGCTGGCCAAGTGATTGTTGTTGATGACTTCCGAAGGTTGTTGATTTTGCGGTTTATAATAAATCCTGCTATCGGCACTTAAGAATGATTAACCCCAACCCCAATTTGGAACTCCTATGACAGCACAAGCACTCAACTTCGCCATCCTCACCGTCAGCGACACCCGCACGTTGGCAAACGACACCTCTGGGCAGACGCTTAAAAGCTTGGCCACTGAAGACGGCCATCAGGTGGTGGTCCATGAGCTCATCAAGGATGACCTGTTTCATATCCGCGCGGTGGTGTCTGACTGGATTCACCGTGCAGACATTCAAGTGGTGCTGGTGACTGGTGGTACTGGTTTTGCTGCACGGGATGTGACGCCCGATGCCATCGAACCGTTGTTGGTAGAAAAAATCCCTGGCTTTGGGGAGTTATTCAGACACCTTTCTTACCTTGAGATTGGTACTTCAACGGTACAATCTCGAGCCATTGCAGGGTTATCCAATGGCACCTTCATTGCTGCCTTGCCGGGTTCTACTGGCGCCTGTAAAACCGCCTGGAATCAAATCTTAAGCGAACAACTCAACAGCACCCACAAACCTTGTAACTTCGTGGAAATGTTGCGCTGATTGGATCACCCGTTGGGCGGTGATTTGATCATGGCTTTGATCTCCGCCAACTCCTGTTGAATCGCATCCAGTTGTGAAAGCTCTTGTTGGTTTTGTTCCAACAGCAGTTTATCGTGTGCGGCGTTTTCTTTTTCCAGCACGCTGACCACGATGCCGATGACCATGTTCAAGAAAGCGAAGGCAGTGAAAAAGATAAAGGACAAATAAAACGACCAGCTCAAAGGATAAGTGCCCATGGTTTCATACATCACATCGGTCCAGTCTTCGAAAGTCATGACCCGAAACAGGGTCAGCATGCTGGTGGCAATGTCGCCCCACAACACGGGGTTGATTTGATTGAAGAAGAAACTGCCTACCGCGCCATAGATGTAAAAGATGATGAACATCAACAGCATCACATATGACAGTTGTGGCATGGCTTTGATAAGTGAATTGATGAGGATGCGCAATTCTGGCACGATCGACACCATCCGCAACACCCGAAAGACTCGCACCAAACGACCCACCAAAGCCATCTCCGAATCTTCAATCGGAATCAGGCTGACCACCACAATCACGGTATCAAAAACATTCCAGCCGCTTTTAAAGAAATGCTTCTTGTTGTCAGAGGCAATGAAACGGATGCTGATTTCCAACAAAAAGAAAATGGTGATGGCGACATCTGCATAGGTCAGGAAGTGGACCAAGGGTTGGGGCAGGTGGTAGGTTTTGGCACCTATCAACAAAGCCGAAAGGATAATGACAGCAACCACAGACCATTCAAAAATTTTGTTGTCGTGGATTTGTTTTAGGGTATTTTGCATGACCAACATAGCTCAAAAAATCTGCCTTGTTATGGGGGCAAAACCTGCGGGATACAACAGTCAATGATGTTTTAAATGCCACTGAAACGAAAAAGCCAGTTCACAGGGAACTGGCTTGGGTGATTTAAATTGCCTTGTAATTAACCGTGGTCATGCTCGCCGTGGGCGTGGGCATGTCCAGCCAGGCCTTTGATCAGCTGCTTGGTCATGCGATCGGTGGTGATGAATCCCCAGTTCCAATCGTCATGGTATTTTTGCAATGGATTGGCTTGCAAGATTTCAGCCTCGGTGTGGCCCGCCTTGAGGTGCTTTTGAATGATGTTTTTGGCATCAATCAACATATCAACAGCCGCTTGTAATTCGGCTTTGTTGGATAAGGGACCGTGTCCAGGAATGATCACCGTTTCATCGTTGGCCATGCTGATGATGGTGTGCTGGGCATGAATGTAACCCTCGACAGAACCTCCTGAGTCCAAGTCGATGAAAGGAAACAAGCCATTGAAAAAGGTGTCTCCGGCATGGATCACGTTGGCGTTGCTGAAATGGATCACTGAATCCCCATCGGTATGGGCTTTGGGCACATGAATGACTTTGGCAGGCTGACCATTAAAATGAAGGGTCATCTGATCTGAGTAAGTCAACACGGGCAGTGCCTCAGCCGGTGCTGGGGCCATACCATCTTGGGTTTGTACGCCCTTGGTGACCAGGTGGTGACGGAGGTTCTCGTGGGCCACGATGTGGCTGCCAGCTTCACCCATGGCTTCATTGTTACCGGTATGGTCACCATGAACATGGGTGTTGATAAGGAAATCGACAGGCCGGTCAGTCACGGCTGCGATGGCTTGATTCATTAAATCCAGGTACGGCGGCATGGAGTCATCTATCAACACCACCCCATCTTCACCCACCAGTAAACCCAGGTTACCGCCGGTGAATCCACCTTCACCCTGGAGCATATAAATGCCTTTGCTGACCTCAGTGGTTTTGAAGCTGACTTCGGCGTCGTTCTGGGCCCATGCCGATCCTGACAGCAGCAGCGACATCATCAATAGTTTTTTGTTCATGAGAGTTCCTCTTTGAAATGAATACACTATAATCATCATATGTCGATATCAAATGAACTGCAATTGTGAATGTCAGAAAAGCCCAGCTTCAGGACCACCAACCGCTCAGCCACTTGTTCGACGGTTACCGGCAGTTTTACCGCAAGCCAGCTGATTTGAAGACTGCAGCTGATTTTATTGGCAGCCGCTTAAAAAACGGCGACTCAGTGATTTTTGTGGCAGAACACCAAGGTGAATTGCTCGGCTTTACCCAGCTGTTTCCCAGTTTTTCATCAGTCAGCGCGCAAAGGTTGTGGATTCTCAATGATTTGTATGTGGCAGCGACAGCCAGGGCACAGGGGGTGGGAACGGCACTGCTGCAAGCCGCCAAGGACTGGGCCGACGAAACTGACAGTAAAGGCTTGATTCTGGAAACAGAAGTGAATAACATCGTGGCCCAAAAGTTGTACCAGCGACTGGGTTATCAAGTCCAGGACGACACCATACACTATTTTTTAGCTACCAATAACAAACCATGATTCCATCACTGAAAAAACTCAAAGAAGGCAACAGGCGATTTGTTCAGGGTCAGTCTGAACAAACCATTGAATCCATCATTTCACAACGCAACGCTTCCGTAGAAGGGCAAAAACCATTTGCGGTGATTTTGGGGTGTTCAGATTCACGGGTGCCAGCAGAGTTGGTGTTTGACCAGGGTTTGGGTGACTTGTTTGTGATTCGGGTGGCGGGCAATGTCGTGGCACCCTCGCAAATCGGCAGCGTTGAGTATGCTGTCAGTATGTTTGAAACACCCTTGGTGGTGGTTTTGGGTCACTCAAATTGCGGCGCTGTCGATGCCACCATCCAGGCCATCAAAAACCCTGATGAACCTGCTTCAATAAGCATTCAATCCATCGTCAAGCGCATCAAACCGGCACTGGAACCGATGTTAATCAACCAAAGCATTGATCAAGTGAAAGTCAATGATGTGGTGGCTGCCAACATCAAAAAGTCAGTGGCTCAACTGCTCAGTTCCTCGGAAATCATTGAAAGTCGTGTGGACAACCAACAACTACAAGTTTTGGGTGCTTACTATGACCTGGAAACCGGTCAAGTCACTTTCTACGAAGACTGAAGGCTGCCAAAAAGCTTGCCCATTTCATCAAACGGGCCGGTCACTTCATAAGTGATGCCTGGCCGCTTGGCCTCTGAGCGACCCCTTTGTGATGAGAAATACATGCGCTGACCGTCATCGGTAAAAGCCACGCCTGCGATTTCAGATTTTTGTTGACCTTCGATGTGTACCACTGGCACGGCTTGACCACTTTCGTTGAGTACCACAATCTGCATGTTGCCGCCGTCTTCACAGACATAAATATGACCCTGGTTATCTACTGTGACATTGTCTACGCCTGACAGCACCGGTGTTTGGCTGGTGTTGAAATCATAGATGACTTTGATGGCCTGGGTTTCGGTGTCCAATGCCCAGATGCGGTTGTCGTGTTTGGTCGAAAAGTAAATCATGCCGCCAAAATACCAGATGCCTTCACCGCCCCTGAACTGACTGGCTTGTTTGACCTGGTAACGGGTTTCCAACTCGGGCTTTTTCGGGTTGGGGTTGGGCACATCATGCCAGGTCAATTGTGCGGTGCCTTTGAGTGGGTCGCCTTGCATGGTGGCCACTTGTAATTGACCACCGGCATAACTGGGGTAGTTGGGCAACAGGGTTCGATAAAAGCAACCGTCAGAAACATCTTCGGTCAGGTAGATGGCACGGTTGATGGGGTCCACAGCGCAGGCTTCGTGTTTGAAAGAACCCAGACAGGCAATGGGCTTGCCGGGGTTGTTGCCATAGGGATCGCACTCCCACACCATGCCATAATGAACTTCTTCTCCTGACAGCCAGGTGTGCCAAGGTGTTTTGCCACCAGCACAGTTGTTTTTGGTGCCACTGAGTATCCGATAGGAATCGATGACTTCACCTTGGGCGTTGAATTTCAGGGCGCCAACACCACCGGTCATGGTTTCTTCGTTCGAAACATAGATCCAGCCGCCGCGGTTGTTGCGGCTGTGGTCTGGGTAGACCGCACCACCGTCAGGATCATCATGCCAGCGATAATCGGATGCTTGGCTTGCTGGTATGCCAGCAGCAGCCACCACTCGGGCCTTAAAACCAGGTGGTAACCGCAAACCCAAGTCGTTGGCCGGTAACAAATGTGCCATGGCTTTGAGTTCAGAGTTGCCGCTGACACGACTCAAGGCAGGCATGGTCAGTGACAAAGCAGATATTTTCAGCAAATGTTGGACAAATTGTCGACGGTTGGGCATGGGTTAATGGCTTTAAAAAGGTGACTATTTTAATGACCCATCATGACAACTGCATCATGCTTGGCTGATTTTTTTATCATAAGAAATGTTGCAAAATGTCATCACTTAGCAAAAAGCCGGTGTCAGTCAGTTGCAGGCCTTGGTCATCCATAAGGTACCAATCATTCGGAACGTGCTCACTGAACACCTGTTTGATAGGCGTCGAAGACAAGCCGGTGGTGGCTTCGAGCTTATCCCAAGTAAAGGCTTGTTTGAGGCGCAACTGATTCAGTAAAAACTCAAATGGCAGGGTGGTTTCATCAAGTTTGCGGGTATCAACAATGCGTTTTTTGGTGGCGGCGGTGTTGAGGTAAACCTGGGGGTGCTTTTGTTTGATTTGTCGCTGGATTTCACCGGCGTGACCGTTGGTGATTTTGCTGTGGGCGCCGGCACCAATGCCCAAGTAATCACCGAATTGCCAGTAGTTGAGGTTGTGCTCACTCATGTGGCCTGGCCGCGCATAGGCCGAAACTTCGTATTGTTCAAAACCATGTTTGGCCAGTAGCTCTTGACCTTGCAGGAACATGTCATGCTGCAGTTCCAATTCAGGCAGGTGTTCAGGAGTTTTAACCGCAAACAGCGTGTTGGGTTCGATGGTCAATTGATAATAAGAAACATGGGTAGGCTCCATCTCCAACAACTGCAACAAATCGGTTTTGGCAGCGCCTAGCGTTTGTTCCGGGAGGCCGAACATCATGTCAAGATTGAAGTTCTGGTAGCCAGCATGGCGGGCCAGGCTGACAGCCTTTATGGCCTGTTTGCTGTTGTGAATGCGACCCAGTTTTTTGAGTTGTTGGTCATCCAGCGACTGGATACCAAATGACAGGCGGTTGATGCCAGCTTCAAGGTAACCGGCCAAATGATCAAACTCTTGGCTGCCCGGATTCACTTCCATGGTCACTTCGGCATCAGGGCGTAACGGCAGCAAGGCCCTGATTTGTTGCATCAAATGATTCATGGATGAGGCATTGAACAAGCTGGGCGTGCCCCCGCCCATAAAAATGGTATTGACGGTGCGGCCCCAAACCGATGGTAAATCTTGAGTCAGGTCAGCTACCAAGGCTTCGATGTAAGCCGCTTCATCCAGCGGTGCTTTTTGCTCATGAGAGTTGAAATCACAGTAAGGACATTTGCTGACACACCAAGGAAAGTGAATGTACAGGCTTAACTTAGGTGGGATGATCATTTAAGCAAATCAGCCAGCATTGGATGCAGGGCTTGAATGGCCTGTCCACGATGAGAAATGGCTTGTTTTTCCACAGACGACAGTTCCGCTGCGGTACAACCATCGGGTGACACCTGAAACACAGGATCATAGCCAAAACCGCCTGCACCAGATGGCATGTGGGCGATTGAACCTTGCCAGATGCCGCGTGCAATCAGTGGATCAGGGTCTTGGTGATGACGCATGAAGACCAGGCAACAATAAAAGTGAGCACTGCGATCAGACTCACCTTGTAGCTCATCCAGCAGTCGGTTCAGGTTATCGGTTGCATTGGCCTGCGGGCCGGCATATCGGGCTGAATACACGCCCGGTTCACCGTTCAATGCTGGCACAATCAAGCCTGAATCATCGGCCAAGGCCGGTAAGCCGCTGAGTTTGCTGGCATGCCGGGCTTTGATGATGGCATTCTCGACAAAGGTGGTGCCGTTTTCTTCTACCTCATATTCAGCACTGGCCGGCTGTGGCATCAGGCCAATGCCTAGGTCCGCAAAGGCGGCTTCAAATTCTTTGAGTTTGCCGGCATTGCCACTGGCCAATATCACTTTCATGTTTTACTCAGCCAGGGCCTGGTTCTGGGCTTCTATGAGTTGTGAGATGCCCAGCTCAGCCAAATCCAACAGTTGGTTCAATTCATCGCGACGAAAGGCATGACCCTCAGCTGTACCTTGTACTTCGATGAAATGACCGCCATCGTTCATCACCACATTCATGTCGGTTTCAGCACTGGAATCTTCGGGATAATCCAAATCCAGTACCGCTTCGTTGTTATAAATGCCCACCGACACAGCCGCCACTGAACCGTGTATCGGATTCTTTTTCAGGTCTCCGGATTGAATCATTTTATTGACAGCATCAGCCATTGCCACATAAGCGCCGGTGATGGCCGCAGTGCGGGTGCCGCCATCGGCTTGTATCACATCACAGTCGACCGTGATGATGCGTTCTCCCAAGGCTTTCAAATCCACCACGGCACGCAAAGAGCGGGCAATCAGGCGTTGGATTTCCATGGTTCTGCCACCTTGCTTGCCGCGGGCTGCTTCTCGGCCCATACGCGAATGCGTGGAGCGTGGCAACATGCCGTATTCGGCGGTGACCCAGCCTTGTCCTTTGCCCCGCAACCACCCGGGGACTTTGTCTTCTACGCTGGCATTGCAGAGCACTTTGGTGTTGCCGCAGCTGATCATGACTGAACCTTCGGCATGGACGGTGTAATTGCGTTCAATGGCAATGGATCTTAATTCGTTGCTTTCTCTATTGGATGGTCTCATAAGTTAGCCAGCTGTTGTGGTTTGGTTTCAAAGTCGGCTATTTTAACATTGCTCTCAAGCGTGCACGTGATTCAATGGACTGTGTGTTGATTAAATCTCAGCTGAATGGTTGTGATGGGAATTTGTGATGGGTTTTTCGATTGTGATTTTTGCTGATTTTAGTTTGTGCAAACCGACACTGTGTTTGTTAAAATCATTGTTTTAATAACTTCAGAGGTGAGGCATGTCTTGGATTTTTTTGATTACATTGATTGTGTTGGGCTTGATTGCTGCGGCACAAAAAATCGGTGAATTGATTCCAGCCAGTAAACAATTAACAGACTTTCTCAAACAGTCTGAGGGCTGGGTTGGCTTGGTAGCCATCTTTTTGGGCTTGTTCTGGGTGCTCAGACTGTTGTGGTACATCGGCCCCATGTTGAAGTATGCCTTCCTCAGTTGGGTGGTGGCGATGGCTGGTGCTCTGGTGATGGTGGCTCTGGGTTTGGTTTTTGCCAAAGTGCAATTGTTGGATTGGACCAAAGGCAATGAAAAGGTCAGTGGCCCGATTGCCAAAACTACCGGTGTGTTGGAACCCAAGAAAGAAATGCTGGGGCTGATTGCCTTGGTTTTGGCCTTGGTGTATTTGGGCAGAATGATTTAATTCAGCGTTGTTGAATGCTTAAAAAAACCCGCTGCGGCGGGTTTTTTTGTGGGTCTGTGATTATGCAAAGATGCGGGCGGGCCGCCCGCGCTCCAGTAAGCTAAGGTGGCTGAGCCTGTCGAAGCCTGTTTCAGGCAGTATCGTGATCAGGGGCTTCAGACACACCTCGACGGGCTCGGTGACCTTGTCTCACACCCAAGTAAGCTAAGGTGGCTGAGCCTGTCGAAGCCTGTTTCAGGCCGTATCGTGATCAGGGAGTTTAGACACACCTCGACGGGCTCGGTGACCTTGGATCACTCCCAAGTAAGCTAAGGTGGCTGAGCCTGTCGAAGCCTGTTTCAGGCCATATCGTAATCTGGGAATTCAGACACACCTCGACGGACTCGGTGACCTTAGATCACACCCAAGTAAGCTAAGGTGGCTGAGCCTGTCGAAGCCTGTTTCAGGCCGAGTCGTGATCAGGGAGTTTAGACACACCTCGACGGGCTCGGTGACCTTGGATCACTCCCAAGTAAGCTAAGGTGGCTGAGCCTGTCGAAGCCTGTTTCGGGCCGTATCGTGATCAGGGAATCAGACACACCTCGACGGGCTCGGTGAGCTTAGATCACTCCCAATCTTCAATGACAGCCTTAAAGTGGCTGAGGAAGTCGTTGGTTTGGTAGGCATCTAAGGCACGGTGGTCGATGGTGAGGCTGACGTAGCACATCGGTTTGATGACCATCATGTCTTGGCCGTTGTGGGTTTCCACCACCACCCGTTTTTCCATCTTGCCCAATCCCAAAATGGCGCTTTGCGGTTGGTTGATGATGATGGGGGTGGCCACCAAAGAACCGGACACGCCGTGGTTGGAAATGGTGAAAGTGCCGCCTTGGACTTCTTTTTGTGATAATTGGTTGTTGCGCGCTTTCTCAGTCAAGCGTGACAATTCAGCCGCAATTTGTTTTAAATTCAGGTTTTGGCATTGGTGGATCACTGGCACAATCAAGCCGTCATCTCCCAACGCCGTGCCAAAGCCCAAATTAACGTGTTTGAACACTTCCAGGCCGTGTTCATGGAACTGGCTGTTGACTTTGGGTTGGTGTTGGATGGCCTTGACCGCGGCGGCGACAAAATAGGCGGTGAAGGTCAGCTTCACGCCCTCATCAGCATAGGCTTGTTTGTGGGCTTTGCGGTGGTTGATGATGGCAGTCATGTCCAGATCAAAAACTGAAGTCACGTGGGGTGCGGTTTGCATGCTGTGTTGCATGTGTTCAGCAATCAGGCTGCGCATTTGCGTGTGGGGTATGATTTCGCTGCCAGCGGCTGTTGGTGTTACCTGTGCTGATCCTGAGCTGCTGCCTGAACTGTTACCTGAAGGGTTAAATTTGTCGTTTTGGGTTTGCTTCAAATACGCGGCCACATCACGGCTGGTGATGCGGTTGTTTTTGCCGGTGCCGGTGATTTGCTTGAGGTCTAGTTGGTGTTGTTGGCGTAAACGCCGAACTGCTGGGCTTATGAAGGTAGAAGGAGGATCGGGTAACCCAGCAGTCGGGTCTTTACGAGGTAAATCGTTTGAAACATGATTTGGAGTTTCTTCTGCCCTTATTTCTCGTTCATTCGAGGGGTTGGACACGTCCTGTTCCAGGATAGTTCCCAATATTTTATTTTCTTCTGCAGGCTCACCTTCGCGCACCATAATTTCTTGCAGTATGCCTGTTGCTGGAGCGATGACTTCCATCATCACTTTGTCGGTTTCCAGCTCAATGAGGGGTTCGTCCTTGGTCACTGCTTCGCCGGTTCTTTTCAACCATTGGGCGACCGTGGCTTTGGTGCCTTCAGTCTGATCGGCGGATAATTTAATCTCAATCAAGTTGTCTTTTACTTCGCTCATATTTGATCCAATGCAATGATGCGTTCAGCAATGCTGTCAGGGTTGGGTAGGGCATGCTCCATCAAGCGAGGATCATGCGGGTTGCCAATATCGGCCGTGGCCAAACGTTCTATTGGGGCATCCAAATAGAAAAACGCTTCTTTGGCCAACACGGCCGCAATTTCAGCACCGAAGCCGGCAGAAATGTTGTCCTCATGCACAATCAGACAGCGACCAGTCTGTTTCACTGACTCCAAGACCATGGCCTTATCCCAAGGACGCAGGGTACGCAGATCAATCAAATCAACGGCCACACCGGTCTGTTCAACAGCAGTCTGACACATATGCACCATACCGCCCCAAGTGACCACGGTCAAGCGATCGCCGGTGGTGATCTTTTTGCCTTTACCGAACGGCAGCATGTACTGATCACCAGGGTAAGGTCTTCTTGACCACATGTGATCCAACATTTTGCGGTGTTCAAAAAAGATGGTGGGGTTGTTATCGCGCAAAGCATAGCGCAACAAGCCCACGGCGTCTTCGGCATTCGATGGCATGGCCACCTGCCAACCGATGGCGTGCACCCATTTAACTTCGGCGCATTGGGAATGCCAAGGATCGCCACAACCAAAATAGCCACCGGCCATGCGCACCACCATGGGTGCCGCAAAACGGTTGTTGGTGCGCCAACGCATGGTACCGGTTTCATTCAATTGTTCTTCGGCCGGATCGGCGTATTTGCGGAACTGAATTTCAGGCACCGGTAACAAGCCAGCCAGGGCCAGTCCGATGGAGCGACCGATGATGCCTTCTTCTGACAAACTGGTGTCGAACACCTGGGCCTCGCCATGTTTGTCCTGTAAGCCCAAAGTCACGGCATGCACCCCACCTTTGGCACCGACGTCTTCACCAAATACCAGCATTTTGTCGTTGTGGGTTAATTCAAAGTCCAATGTCTTGCGAATCGCGGTGACCATGTTGATGCGCCCTGGTTCAGCCACAATTTCGGTTGAGGCTGGCGGAAATTCGGGGTTGTCAAGGTGGATACCGCCTTGGGCTTGTAGCCTGGGCACACCATTGTCATCATGTTCTTCAAAGGCATGGTCGGTGACAAATTCTGGGTCAGCAAAATCCTCCTGATCCACCCGATGGTAGGCACTCATCACATCTTCTTTGGCTTGGGCGGCCAGCGCTTCCCAATCGGTGGCGGTCATCAAACCTTCTGCCAGCAGATACTGTTGTAATTTGGGCAAAGGGTCGTGTTGTTTTTCAAAGGCGATGCGATCATCGCTTTTGTAACTTTGGGTGTCTTGAGCCGAGTGGCCATTCAAGCGCGGCACGGTCAGTCGCAACAACACCGGCCGGCGTTGTTCGCGAATGATGTCGTTGGCCTGTTTGATTAAAGCGGCGGCTTCGGCTGGGTTGGTGCCGTCACCGGATAACAGTTCAATGCCTTTGAATGAAGCCAGGTTTTTAACAATGTTACCACCGGGTGTTTGGAAGCTTGAAGGCACCGAAATGCCATAGCCATTGTCCTCAATATAGAACAACATCGGCAACTGCAAGGTGGTGGCCAAGGTCAGTGAGGACCAAAAACCATTGGTGGCCACCGAGCCATCACCACCCAAAACCAAGCCCATGGCCTCGTCCCAATCGCTGTTGTTCAAATATTTGCGGTGGTATTCAATGGCTTGTGCCCAACCAGCCACTGGCGTGTACTGCGCACCCACACCGCCAGACATGGGTAACACACAAGCACCCTCGTGGTTCGGTTGATTGAACACCACGCCGATGTCACGACCGTTAGAAAAGCCGCCTTGTTTCATCATCGTGGCTTGTAAAAACTGATCAACTGGAATGCCCATGGCCAGTAACAAGGGGCGAGAGCGGTAATAACCTGAGACCGCATCTTTTTTGCGGTTCAGGATTTGTCCCAAGATGATTTGCGCCAGGTCATGACCGCGGGCTGAAAATTGGTACAGCACTTTCTTTTGTTTCACCAAGTCATATTCCTCAAGGTCATCCAAAGCCCTGGAGGTGAGTAACTGCAGGGCAATCTTTTGCCAGTCAAAAGTGCCTTGGTGATCACTTGGGTGATTGTTGTTGGGGTCTTGGTTAAGGTGCTTGATTTGTTGCATGGACCGGCTCTGGTTAATGGGTGGTCTATTATGCCGCAATTGTCGAAAAAGGTGTTTTCGATATTTGCCGTAAAAAACCCTGATTAGAATAAATATTGCTTGAATAACATCAAGGCATATATTAAGTTGCTGATTATGGATTTATACGACAGAAAAATTTTACAAGTATTGCAGCAAGATGGTCGCATCACCAACAAAAACCTGGCGGCACAAGTGTCCTTATCTCAAGCGCCATGTTGGCGTCGCGTGGATGCGCTGGAAAAGTCCGGCATGATACAGGGTTACACCGCCATTGTTGATCAGGAACAGTTGGGCTTGGACATCACCGCCTTTGCGCAGATTTCTCTGGATAACCACCACCCGGAAACCGTTGAACAATTTGATCAGGGCATCCAGCAGTGGCCGGAAATTCTGGAATGTCATGCCACCAGCGGTGACTACGATTACCTGTTAAAGATCGTTACCCAGGACATGAACTCCTACAACCAGCTGATCTACGAAAAAATCCTGCGCCTGCCTTCCATCCGCTCGATCAACACCAGTTTTTCCATGCAACAGAAAAAACGCACTTCGCAATTGCCGATTGTGGGTGAATTGGGTTGATTACAACGGGCCGGTTTCAGGTGCTTTGATGGTGCCGTCGCGGTAACGCATCACGAAAGGCACTGACTTGAGGTGCATGCCGCCATTCATTTGTACCACGAAGTGTAAATGCGGACCACTGGCATAACCGGTGCTACCGGAAAGGGCGATTTTTTGACCGGTACTGACCCGCTGTCCGCGGGCCACAACCACCGACTCCAATTGTAAGTGTGCATACACTGCCATGGAACCGTCGTCATGTTCGATGCGGACGTAGTTACCTCGTTGTAACTTGTTGGCGTCGGTGCCGCCGTCATAAAAGTCGTTGGCCACATCCATGACCACACCACCGCGGGCTGCCAATACCGGTGTGCCCTCTGGCATCACGATGTCGATGGCATGTTGGTTCTGGTCGCTGGTGTGGCTGAACTCACCGCCAAAAGTCTGACTGATGAAGTATTCATCGTTGGCGGCAAAGGGCCGTTCATAAACGTGATTGCTATCATGCACGGCGTAGGGGTCTCCCATCACCGCAGACATGCTGTAGCTGTAAGACCAGGCCATGTCTTGGTAGACCGGGGTGATGGCGGTCAGAAACAGCTCGCTGTTGGCTGGCACCACGTAATTGGCGGGCCAGGGCGGGTTGGTCTGGACGTTGTCCCCTTCGGGTAACCTCATCGACACTTCCACAGCGCCGTGGTAGGGGTTGATGGCATAAAACCTGGGGGCACTGCGGGTGCCGCGGTTGATGACTGTGACTTTGAATTCGGTGTCTTCTGGCCGCACCTGATAGGACTCATAATCGACCGTTGTTTCTGGCGGTTTATCGGAATAATGCACGATGCCTTCGGCATCGACGTGTTTGTAGTATTTTTTGCTGCAGCTGGGGGTGGTGAACAACAATAAGCTGAGGGTGAGGTATAAATAAAATGATGACTTCATCACAAAAATTTAGCAAAACTGCGGTAATTTAGCAAGCCTGAAAGGAAATGCTTGAACGCCATAAATTGTTGTCATAATATGAATATGTGTGCAGTGGCAGGAGTTCATTGAATTTCCTGATTATTTATAATAAGTACTCAAGAGGGCTTGCGACATGACACAACAATCGATTACCCAACAATCCATAGACCGGATTCGCCTCACCAAGTTCAACCTCAATCCCAACACCGAGCTAACCGAACGCATCAAACTGCTGCAGCGTGAGATGGTTAAATTGTCTTTTCAAAAAAACCGCAGCGATGACATGAACCTGGTGATGAATGAAATCAAGCGGCTCCGGGGCATCTTGCATTCGCGACAGGCTGATTGAGAAATCAGTCAGGGTCTGCTGGTTTAAAGGTGGCGGATAAAATCCATTGATTGATGCAAAACTCGGATGATGGTTAGGTGGTTTTTAGATCGCCTGAAGAAAACAATGTGCGATGCCGATAGGCAGGCCATTATTCCAGGTTTGACTTCACTGTAATCTATCCCAATGGCGCTGTTGTCAGCCAGTTTTCTGAATGTATCATCAAGTGCTTCAATGTACTGACCTGCCTTGGTTGGCCCAAATTCTTTCAAACTGTATTGATATTTAAAGGAATGCTCTTGGGACTTCATTCACTTTTGTTCCCGACAAAAGTGAAAGCGGCCGCGTCGAGCATGACTATCAACTTCGCGCTCTTCGTCTCTGATTCGTTTCACTCACCAACCGACTCGGCGGGTCAAGCTGCTCAGCAGCTTTCCTGAGCCATGTCTTCATAGGCTTTGGGTTTGAGCCTGGTGTTTAAGTTCATGTGTTTTGTTCATCGGTGAACTGTTTCATGTTCCATTGAATGGGTTCGCCGCTGTTGTCTCCTTCATCAATTAACTTGCTTAATGCGGCCAATTGGGAAGCGGCATGTTTTTCTTTTAACAACCTCAGTCCTTCACGGATGACCTCACTGTTGGTTTTGTAGTGACCTGATTCGACCAATGCTTCCACAAAATTTCTGAGTTCCGAGCCTGTGTCTACAGTAATTGTTCGTGCCATGGTTGTCACCAGTTGTATGAATATTTCTTATGTATTGTGATATCTGGGGTGGGCTTATGCAATTAATCAAGATGCTTTTATGGATCAGCTGACCCCAATCACATCATCCCAATGGGTGGTGTAGCGTGGCGATTTACGCTCTGATCGCATCACCCAGGAAGCCTCAAAACCCTGAGAGGCACAACGCAACACGTCTTTGCCGTAGCGGTGGTTGATCTGGTCCATGACTTGCATGATGGCATCGTCTTTGGGTTGGTGCTGGTGGAACAGGTCGTATTGCACCACGCCTTTGTCACTCAGGCCATTGAGCATGATGCCGGCTTTCTTGTATTTGAAACCGGTTTGGTAAATGCGGTTCAAAGCCTGGGTGGCGGCGGTTTGAAAGTCACAGGTGTTGTCCGAAGCGTAGGGCAGCTCGATGGTGATGGAGCGCACGCATTGGGCATCGTTTTTGGAAAAGGGGTTGGTGCGGATGCCGACGGTGATGGATTTGGCTACCGAGCCCTGGGAACGCAAGTCCACACAGGCGCGCGATACGTGGTAACCGATGGCTTCGCGCAGCACCGTTTTCGATTCGGTTTTTTCACCGAAAGAACGGGTGCAGACGATTTGTTTTTTCTTGTCAGCCATTTCGGTCAACTCCAGACAACTGACCCCGCGTAACTCCATCAGGGTGCGTTCAACCACCACACTGAAGCGTTTGCGGATCCACTTGCGCTCCGCATCACGCAACTGCAAAGCGGTGGTGATGCCCAGTTTGGCCAGGTGTTCTGAATGTTTGCGGCCGATGCCCCAGATTTCATTGACCGGTAACAGCTCCAGCGCATTTTTCAGGTTGTACTCGCTGAACAGCGCCAGTACGCCGCCGGCCACTGACAGCGATTTGGCGTAGTGGTTGGCAATTTTGCACAGCGTTTTGGTCGGTGCCAGGCCGACACAGACTGGCAGGCCCAAACCTTGTTTGATGTCTGCCACCATGCGTCGCATGTAGGCACCGAGGTTGCCGCGGTGTTCCTGACCATCCAGTTGAAAAAACATCTCATCACAGGAGTATTTTTCAATGTTCGGGGTGTACTTCTCGATCATCATCTCAAAGCGGTTCGACATGTCGGCATACAGGCAGTAGTTGGAACTGAACACCGCGAAGTTGTGTTGTTTGACCAGGTGTTGAATCTGATGCAAGGGCGCGCCCATCTTCACCCCCAATGCCTTGACCTCATTGGAACGGGCCACCGCACAACCATCGTTGTTCGACAACACAATCACCGGCCGGTCATTCAACCGCGGATCAAACGACCGCTCACAGGACACATAGAAATTATTGACATCGCAGAGGCCGAAGATCATAGGCAAGTGACCTCTGTGCTCATTTGTGTCGAAAATGGGAACTCATCTCTGCCTCTGGGCAGTCGAAAATTGGTTACTGTGATGAGTTGAGTTGTGGTGGTGCCAAGCTTGGAAACATCAATATCAGCCCCGCACAATTCAGCAACGACTTTGGCGAGTTCGTTTTTTAAAGTTGGGGTGAAGTCAATTTTTTCTAGATTTTTTCTGACATAAATGGTGATGGAAACATCGTATGAGTTGTTATGCCCATTTGGCTGAATTTCAGTTATGAATGGATTGCCATCACGGTCAAAGAAAATCGGCCCTTTGGGCGTACATGCTGCTAATAATGTCAGAAAAAAAAGTTGAGTTAAAGTTCTCATCAGTCTGCCCCAAATGAATCGGTTAGCCGTGTGTGGCCAGGTTGCAGACAGGTGACCTCAGCCTCTAATATTGCGATAAAAGTTTCTTGTTCACTGGGTGCTTTGTGAAAAGTGGCTGATTCAGCACCCTTGCGGTCGTGGTATTCAGTTTGCATTTCTCCATCACAGAGCTCAGCTGCCTTGGTTTGGATGGCGTCTTTCAGCCAGACCTCAATGCCATTGACACGCTGGAAAGCTCGATAATGAATGCGGTGTGAAATCCAGTGATGGTGGGGTGACAGTTCAGTGGAAAGCAGCGCAACCTGGGTGTCATCATTGGCCACGAGTTTTTCAATAGTCTGTAGATTAAAGTAACGGCATCTGAATGAAGCGGTTACCACAGTGCCTGTTGGATAAGCTTTCTTATCATTTTTATGTGCCAGCTCCCAATGGCTGGCGCCGTGCTTCAGGGTGATGAAAGTGCTGGCCTCAGAAGACCAGCTCATGATGTGGTCCTCGCCCTGGCACAGTTGGCTTGCCTGCCTTTTGAGTTCGGTGGTTAAGAAAGGGGTGAAGTCAACCTCAGCAAGCTCCAGGGAGGTGTAGACTTTTTTCTCTATGGTGTAATAGGGCCCGTTTTTTTGCACCACTGTGTGGGTGATGTCATTGCCATTCATTAAAATTGGACCGCCTTTGTGTTGTACACAAGCTGACAGCAGCACAACCATTCCAACCATGGTTTTTTTCATCAATCTGCCCCCAGGTGAATTGGTTCACCGCGTGGGGTCATGTCTCTGGCACCGACGGTCGGCGTGGCAACCAGATCGAAGTTAAGGCGGTTGCTCAGCAGCGGCTGAAAGGCTTCTGAATCGGTCATGGTGGGATCCAGCCACATATCAATCAGCTCATCGTCATCGACATCCAGCATCAGCGGGATGGATTTTTTGTGGATGTGTTCAAGTTTGGGGTTGCCCGGGCAGGTGATGACCGAAGCGGTGGTCAAGGTTTCGCCATCGATCTGGTATTGTTTGTAGATACCACCAAGGGCCAGCGCACCGCGTTCTGAGGTGATCAGGTGGTATTTTTTATCCTGGCCTTCGATGATGCCACTGGCCGGAATGAGGCAGCGGGAGGTGCGGAAGGCGCCCTTGGTTAATGGCGAGGAATAGAGTTTGTCGTAGCGGCTGTTGAAGGTGGCGTATTGGTAGTTGGGTTTGCCGTCTTTGCCCAACAACAACCACCATTTGGCCTCTTCCAAGTAACGGTCTTCAGCGTCTTCGGTAACGATCTGAATCATCGACGCCGGCGCACGGATACCGCGGCTGTCCACTTCGCCCACACCCAAAGCCTCGGTGATGGACCGAACAAACGGATTGTTGATGATTTCAAAAGCGCCACACATGCGGAAGTTCGTAGTTTGTTTGGGGAATCAAGACCCTTGATATGATAAACCGAGCCTTCGCAAAAAGCGAGAATCGGCTGCTGATTTTGGGTTGAGTCAGGCGCCTGAGCACTTCGTCAAGTTCAGCATAACACTGGTCGCACCTAAAGCGCCTGCGGTTGGAAGTGCTAATCACCTTGAATAAATTTCTCCAAATCCGGTCATCCTCGGGCTTGACCCGGGGATCCATAGCGAAGCGGGTTCGAACGCAGTTCGAAAGAAAACGGCTACCGGTTAGCAACAGGTTTCAAGTGTAGAGTCTGAGGCGCGATAAGCCCGGCAATCGGGGTGGTGAAGTATGTATTTTAAATGGTGCCAGGAGAGGACTTCAGTCGAGTTGTAAGTTGTTGATAGGCATAGAAAATATATAGGACGCAATAAAATGTACCATGAAATGTACCAACAAAGTTATAAAATGATACCGATTCTTTAAAGGCTGTAAACTTAGCAATAGTTTAATATTTTTATACTATTTGCCAAAGTCCCATTTTTCATACATCTGGCGATAAACAAAAGCTGCATCAAAAGCAAATCTATCTGCGGGTTTTTGCTTGAGCATGTAAATCATAATTGATTGTCCTGGCTTTGTTATCAGATATTCATTGCCGCCATAGTGCCTCGTGGTGGCGTTGACGTTTGCTCTATTCCCATATGTATTGACCGTTCCTGTTGTTTGCGAATAACCCTGGGTTTTGTATGTGCTTTGCTGTGTCGTGTCCTGGCTGTCCATAATCACAAAATAAGCATATCCAGCCACGGCTGTTAGTTCTGCTGCTTTCATCAATGTGAAGTCTGATACTTTTTCTGTTGATGTCCAACCGTTTCCTTGAAATGAGATTCTATAGACCTGTTCATCTAGCCTTGTTTGCGTAAATCCACCTTTAAATCCGCTGGATTGATAACCGGTGGCACATGAGCACAATATGACAAATGCCAAATATAAAATTTTTTTCATAAATTCCCCGCGTCAGTAGATACTATTTTATTTTACATATTTAGCATTAGTGCACAAAGAAAATGTTGGTTTTCATCTTATCACCCACGGGGAGGGTAAAAAGTAGATAGAGGCAATCACGAAAAAACGTGTGCCCCCACAAATTTTTACTTTTCCAGAATTTAGAAAAGCATTTCAATCAAAATTTGTTTTCAGGTAGACCTTCACGGGTTCCTTGTCAGGGCCGTTAATTTGCTGCTTGTCGGAATAACCAAAGTTATACAGCATCAGCCGGGTGATTGATGCGTTAAATTCACCGGATAAGCCTTTATTGAGCAGGATTAAATGCTGTTGGTCTTTGATTTTTTCAAGCGTGGTCAGAAACTCTTGTTTGTCGTCGTCTTTTTTCCAGGCTGTTATTGTGCTTTTCGCTATACCTAATATTCTGGACAGCCCAACAATTGACGGGAACGGGTGCTGGTGTTTCTCGTAGTTGTGTAAGTAGTCTTTGGCTTGGGCCAAAACCTTATCATTGTACTTAGTAGGTCTCATTTTCTTTGTCCTGTTGAGTTGTTTTTTGAAGCGACGGTGCAAACCCATAATGAATAGATTTGCGACCGCCGCCAGTGCCTTATCATCTGTATATTTACCTGCACAATTCAATCAAAGGTAAATTCGGTTGCCATTGCATACCCGTTGTAACTGTTTTCATGTATGGGTTTGCATGGGTTTTTAAGTGCCTCTTACTTCATCTCTGTCTTTAACTTAAGCTTCATCACTGATTATTAAATCAATTCCACATCCGTCACTTGCGAGTAAACAAGTTGGTGCGGGTGTTTTTTCTGTTTGCGGTTCTTTAAAACATCCTGCACAGTGACTCTGTAAATACCATCCAATTTAGTCAGCGGCACACGGTCTGGTCTGATGATTGGTGATGATGGGTTTAACCGATAAAACAGGTCCATCAAATCGCCACGAGGGGAGGCTATAAAGCCTCCCTTCTCACGGGTGTGGCCCTTATGTCGTTTTACTCCAAAGAACGCAGGAACGTGCTTACCATTGTATTTGCCGGGGTCGATGATGTTGAATATCAGTGCCAATCGATAGGATGACATCAGTCTGAATGTCACCCACGTTTCCAGCACAGCTTCATATTGCCCTTCAGGATAATGTAACCATCCATCGTATTTATACTTGGAAGGTAGGCCGCAAAGACTGTTCTTAATGCTAACTAATTCACCCATTTTCGTCACCTCGATGGCCTTTATACCAATAGGTGGCAATGCCATTACGCTTCCAGTCCTGGGTTTTATCTATCACGTGGCCCAGCTCTTTTAATTCGCTGATGCGCTTGGGGCCAGAATAAAAGCCCATGTCACGCATTTGCTCAGAGCTGATATGACCAATTGATTTTAAAATGCGCAGTATTTTGCGCCGTTGACTAACCCGGTTGTTTATAATGCGTTCAATATCTCCAGCAGTTGGTGGTGGATTATTGGGTGGGCTAGTGGTATTATCGGAACCACAAGAACCATCAATATATTTTTTCATAATATTAGTATGTTTATGATTAAAAAGATGCAACTTGAAACCCGTGTTGACTTTGGCGAGTGATACGGGTTTTTTATTGCGCGATACAAAGCCAATGGTCCGGCCAGTCATGATGACCGCTCCATTTTTCTTTGTTGGATGACCTGGTCGATTTCAGATTTCAAGAATCTGACAGACCGACCGATGGTGATTGGCTGCGGCAAATAGCCGGATTGAACCCAGCGCCGCGCCGTTGATTTGTGGATTGAAAAGATACCGCAAACCTCTTTGGTGGAGTAGCTTCTCTCGGTGTTATTTAAAGTAGTCATTTGTAATCATTTGTATGAATTAATGACTATATTAAGGGGTTAAATTCCAATGGCAACCATGAAATCTTTGGTGCAGTGTTGGTGCTGGAACTTTTTATTTTGTGCAGCGTTGGTGCAGGTTTTACCCTCTTAAAACTTTGCGGACTTTTACCATGAGTCGGTCATAGGCTGTCCGTAAATTTTCCTTTTCAATTGTGGTTTCTTTAAAATCATCAATCGATTTAAGGTAATAATTCAGCGTGACTGAATTTAACGAATGAGAAACGATGCCATCGATATTCTGGTGCCTCAGAAAAGAGTAAAATTTTGCAAATGGAAGTGAACCGCTGCATGGATAATTTTCAGATTGCATGTGTAGAAATGTGGCTTCAAAAATTTGGTAATTTGGGTTGGTCCTTGTTTTTTCTATGACGCCTATCACGGTTTCAAGAAAACAATTCTTATCTTTTAGTCCTTCGCCAGATTCGATTCCTATGTCTTCATCCGATTGTGATGCCTGAGTATCTGATTCATTACCAGATGAGTCCGCATTTAGCTGTCGAGTAGGGAGCTTATTAAAGGACAATTCAATCCCTTTTTCATCAGCGTAATTGCGTACTTCTGACTCAAGAAAATATAAATTAAGCACGTGGGCCGCATCACAATTCAATAGGTTTTGTTTTAAAGTATAAGCATATAAAGATGGATGCGTAAATGCGGTTTCATCCATATTTTTTCGGTCTAACGCATCCATAATGTCCATGAGGTTCAGAGGGAAGTAAAACTCATTGGTGGGGTCTGGGTTGTTGCCATCTATGGTGCAGTACTCCGTCGGAAAGATACAAAGGGGCCTTTCAGTGGAGTATGCATATTGAAAAAAACCATTAAAATTATACGTGCTAGAGAGTGAGTTCAGTTCCACGGTTGATAGTACGTAAGGCAATCCTGCATCAAAACTGATGTGCTTAAAAATTTCATTTTCAATCTGAAGGAACTGGCTATACTCTGCTTTAACAACTTTAACAAGCCCGTCAAAGCGTATGTATTGATTGATACTTCTGTAAAAGACTCTTACATTTTTTTCATTGAGCAATGTGCAAAGTTCATAAATATCATAGAACCGTTCGTTATTGTGGTTAATCATCACCCTTTCCAGTGATTGCTTTCAGTTTGGAGCCATGCCAAAGCGGTGAAAGTGTCCGCTGTTCAGGTGCGCACCCTATGGCATGACTTGTACAGTAATATTATAATGGATTGTCCAGTGGAGAAACATTTTTACCATCCGCGCTGTCAATCAAGTCCGCCCAAACCTGCATCATTTTGATGCGCTCAGCTAAATATTCAGCCTTGTTGTAGGTACCAGCAATGACATTCTTGTTTTCGTGACTGAGTTGTTTTTCTACGTGTCTGGGGTCAAAACCATACTCGTGCAATGTGGTACTGGCAAGGTGCCTGAAGCCATGAGTGGTCATGCGATTTTTCCATCCAAGAGCATACAGTGCATTGATAAGGGCGTTGCTATTCATGGGTTTTATGTCAGGTTCTACATTGCTGGCAAAAACATACTTATACCGCCCTGTAATTACCTGTAAGTCTTTAAGTACATCAATGGCTTGAGTTGATAAGGGAACAATGTGTTCACGTTTCATTTTCATGGTGGCCGCTGGTATGTGCCACAGCCCGGTATCAAGGTCAATGTGTTGCCATTCAGCAAACCTGATTTCTTGAGTGCGCTGAAAGGTCAGCAAGGCGATTTTCAGCCCTGCTTTGACCGTGGGTGTCAGGTTGCCCGTTTCAATGGACTGAATTAGCTCTGGTAAGTCCTTATAAGTGATGTGATTATGGTTTTCGGCTATGTGCTTTCTGAACTTTAATGCCAGTGTTGGGTTGTTGTCGGTCATGCCTTCGCTGATGGCATAGTTAAATACCGCGCTGCATCGCTGTTTGACTTTTTTCAACAATTCAGTGGCTCCGCGCTGCTCCATTTTTTTAAGCACCTCTTTGAATTCGGGTGCGGCTATGTCTTTGATGTCCTTGTCACCGACATATGGAAAAATATTCATTTCAAGGGTTCGCCAAACCTTGGCCTCATGCTGTGGTGACCATTCTTGATTTTCCATGCATTCGGTGCGCCACATTTTGGCAATGGCTTTAAAGCTGTGTTTTCCGTCTCGTTTTTGCTTTTTGAGTTTTTTGGTGGTCGATGGGTCAATGCCTTTAGCTACTTTGGTTTTTGCTTCCAAGGTCTTTTGTCGTGCATCCGCCAAGCTGACCACAGGAAAAACACCTAAAGCCAAAGTTTTTTGTTTGCCTTCAAAACGGTAGAACAAGCGCCAGTATTTTGAGCCATTAGGATGGATTACCAGGTTTAAGCCTTGGCCGTCACTGACCTTATATTGCTTGGCTTTGGGTTTGAAGGCTTTTATTTGAGTGATGGTTAATTTCATGCTGTTGGCCGGTACGGTTCCTGTACCAACAGTTGGTATAAATCATGGTATCTGTTGGTACATGCGACTGTGTACCAACAAATGTACCATCATTCATGATGCGTTGTAAAGAATACAAATGAAACCTTATGCGGCTGTAAATCAAGCTGTGTATGGGTTTCTGGGGGTGTGAATGATGCTTTTTGAGTGTTTTTGAAACCTTGAAATGGTGCCCAGGAGAGGACTTGAACCTCCACGGGGTTGCCCCCACCAGCACCTGAAGCTGGCGTGTCTACCAATTTCACCACCTGGGCCCAATGATTGAGTGAATCAATCGTCAGAGGGCGGTATTCTACTTGATTGTTTCACAGAAAAAAACAGTTTTGTTGACGAGATTGCAGTCAGGCAATTGTCAGGCGGTGAGACCACAACTGCATCAGGTCAGCGACCAGGGATTGCAACGGGTGTAGCCAGCGGGAGTCGGTGTCTGCGGGGTAATAAGTCGAGAGGTCGGTTTGAAATTCGTGTTCCATGATCAGCCAATCCAGCAGCGCGTGACCCTGGCCGGCAAATTCCCAATCAATCAATACCGGACGGCTACAGCCGAGGATGTTGTGGGGGTTGAGGTCGGAATGGTACAGGCATTGGCACTGTGCCCAGAACCCCAAGGTGTCCAGTTGCTTAATGGTGTCTTGGAGGCGTTGCGCCAATTCAAGAGGCGCATTCGGGATGTGTTGCAGGTATCGCTGCAAACGTTGGTCCAAGCGACTGGGCAGGTGTTGGTAGGCCAATTGATGGATGCTGTCTAGGGCTTGGGCCAGTTGTTGTTGGCAGTTGCTGTACTGTAAATCAGCTGGGGTTAAGGCCGATGCCTCAATAAACTCAGTGATTAAGATGCCGGCATCGGGTTGGTTGCTGATGACTTGAGGTGCGCAAGGCAGGTCTTGGATGAGGTCCAAAATCCGGGCTTCCTGGTGACGGTCCACGCCCAGTTCAATGCCCAGTTTGGGGTTATTGAAACGCACCACCCAAATACCTGCTTGGGTGGTGACTTTGATGTTTTGGTTGCTACTGCCTTGGGTCAGAGGTTGCGCTTGGATGAAACCGGCTTGTTTGACCGCAGGTAGTTGTTGGATGTGCTCAAGCCAATTGTGCATGTCGTTGGTCGTGGCGTTGGTGGTATGATTTGTGCCATGCCATGATACCAAAAACCGTCATGACCAAGTAAAGCACATGCAATGCGGTGATTAACTCCAATCCTTTCAACCAACACAACACGGCAGACACGGAATTGATGACCAACCAGTAGTACCAGTTTTCAAGCACTTTCCACACCACCAAAAAAGTGGTCGACACCGCAAAACAGGTGGTAAAAGCATCCCAATAGGCATAATCAGCGCCCACGCTTTGCATGGAATAGCCCAACACAGGCACGCACAAGCCGGTGAGCAAGATCAGTTGCAGGTGTTTTTGCCAAGACCATTTGATGATGGGTTTGTGGTGGGTGTTGGTTTCCCCCTGGCTCCATTGTCGCCAGCCATAGACAGCCATGGCCAAATAAAATACATTGAGCAAGGATTCTGAAAACAGGGAAACCGAGTGGTACAAATAAATGAAAAGGCCGGTGCTGATGAAGGCAAACAGCCAGCACCAGATGTTTTCCCGAATTGCCAACACCAGATACAAAATGGCGGCCACCACGGCCACCATTTCAAGTGTTGACTGCGCTTGCCAGGCTGACAGGATATTTACCCACAGCTCATGCATCAGGGGACAGGTCACCATTGAGGACCTTCATGACAAAGGCCGCTTTGGGGGTGTGCTGGTGGGTGCGCTGCATCTCGGTGTTCAGAATTTCGAACACCTTGTCATAGTCACCGTACACCTGTGTGCTCATGGTGTTGCCAATGACTTTGAGCTCACCATAAGCTTGCAAGCGATCAATGAAGTCCTGAATCGGCGGGATGTAATTCTGATCCAGCGGATACAGGCTGATTTCAACAGATACTTTCATCACAACCTCCTAAAAATTAAAGCGAGCGGTGAGGCCAAAGTGCGCCGGATCACCCAAATGTTGATAAAGTGTATCAGCATAATCAGGCGGCTCCAAGCCAAAATAGAAACCACGAACCGCGTACTCATCGTCCAATACATTGCGTCCCCAAGCATAAACTGACCAGTTGCTGGCTTGGTAGCCCAGCTTCAAGTTCAACAGTTCGCGACTTTGGGCTTGTTGCTCATGGGAGTTGGAGAAGTAGAACCCGTCGGAACCATTCAAGTCAGCGCGGGCAAACCAGCCGGTGTCGCCCTGGTAAGTCAGGCCCAGGTTGTAGGTGTAGCTTGGGGCGTGGGCTTGTTCACGGCCATTGAAGTTGTCATCAAAGGTGACGTAATCGGTGAAACTGGCATCCAACCAACCCAACGCGCCGTGGAATGACCAGTTGCGGTTGATTTGATACAGCCAGTCAGACTCAATGCCATAGTTTTTGCCTTCAGCGGCATTGCCGGTGAAGAAGGTGTAGGTCAATGGATCGGTTGGGTCATCTTGTACCGAGGTGCTGACCTGCATGTCCTGGCGTTTGGAATAAAAGGCGCTGACATTAAGGCTTAGGCGGTGGTCCAGTAACAGCGCTTTCATGCCGACTTCAAAGTTCAACAGGTATTCAGGATCATAAGCGCGACGCGATTCCGGCAGGCTGGTGCTGAGGTTGAAGCCACCGGCTTTGTAGCCACGGGAAACGGTGGCGTAGATGTTTTGTTGGGCATTCAAGGCGTGGTTGATAGAAACCTGACCGCCAACCATGTCATCATCCGGTGACAAGTCCAGGCCCATGTTGTCCTGGTAGTCGGCACTGCGGTTCTCAAAACGCACCCCGGTGGTGAGCACCGTGGCCGCCGACAGGTGGGTATCAAACTGTGCAAAGGCTGCCAGGTTATTGGCGTCGAATTGGCTGTCGAAATCTCGGTACACTTCGCCATTGTAGAAATCATCAACCACATTGTCTTCACTCAGACGTGACCAGTAAACCCCAAACAACCAATCGGTGCTGTCATTGAACCAGCGGTTTTCAGGTTTGGAAACCAAGCGGAACTCCTGGGTCAGGTTGTCACGCTGGCGGTCATTGTTGGAAGTGAAATCATAAGGCGCAAACTCACCCCAATAAACGTCATTACCCCAGTCTCCATCAAAGAAGTACTGGATCTCTGAATCGGTGTGGCTGGTGATGCTGATCACCTCAAAACCGGTGGCACCGCTCCAGGTGTTGCGCCAGCTGAAACCCAGTGAGCGTTGGTCGTCGATTCCCAGATCATCGGAATGGGTGGTGAAGGTGTTTTCCGGATTCCACTTATCAAAACCGTTGTTGATATCAACCAGCAACAAAGTCAGGTTGGATTGCCAATTTTCAGTGACCGTGCTGTTGAGTTTGAACCGCGCCATCAATTCATCCAGTTGGTCGGTGTCATCGCGATTGAAAAAATCATTGCGCCTGAATCCATCGCTGTTGTAGTGGTGAACAGCAAAACGGTAAGCTGAGCGGTCCGAATCACCCACTGCGCCAGTGGCAGTGAAACCAGCTGCATAAGTGCCGTAATCACCTACCGTGGTTTCCAGGCTGTAGGCCGAATCAAAACCAGGTTGTTGGCTTTGAACGTAAACCAGGCCGGCCAGGGCATTGGCACCATAGCGGGTGCCTTGGGGGCCACGCAAGACATCAATTTGAGCCAGGTCAAACAAGGTGGCAGCACCACCGATACCGGTGAAATCGATGTCATCGATGATGAAGCCCACCGAGGGGTTCGGAGCACCTTCGTATTGTGATCGTTCACCGATGCCGCGGATCTGAAAATAGCGCGGGCGGCTGGTGGAACCGGACCAATTCAAATTGGGCACCAGGCCCATCACGTCTTGAAAGTGTTGGGTGCCGGCCTGAGACAAGGTGTCTTCATCGAGCACTGCCACCGAAGTGGCGATTTCGCGCACCGTGGTGTCTTCGCGCAAGTCAGCCGTGACGGTCAGGTCATCCAGGGTTTCTGTGGCGCCAACTTCGTCTATGCTCTGGGCGCTGGACTGGGCCAGGGAAGCGGCAGTGAAAGTCAGCAAGCTGACGGTGGTAAACAGTTTTTTGTTCATGGGATCTCTCAATATCAATTTAAAGTGAGACCCGGTTTTGGCGTGTCGAATACCCATTCCTACGCCGGCATTAACCGGATCAGGTTCAAAGGGTTTATCAGCACACTGAATTCTCAGGCTTGTCATCAAGCCACCCCTCGGATGGCGGGCATTCTACCACAGCTTTTGAAAGGTGTTATAGTAATCGACAGGCTTATGGGTAACCCTGTTTCTGAGAAAGGTACATCGCTGGTATCGTCATGCCGGAACCCGATCAGGCACCCTGGTGGGTACCCTAAAAGCAAAGTTTTTTAAAGTTATACGAAGCATCGACCATCTGTGCTGGCTGTGATTGGGCAATGTTTGGCACTGATTAAGGCCATATTTAGTCATTGCTTATTACATTAAAATGGTGTCAAAATAATAAGCTAACTTCATATTTGACAACCATGCGCATCAAATTCAAGTTCTGGCTGCTCATTGCCGTTATATACATTTTAGCTATCGGAGGGTTCAGCGTGCTGCAATATCAGGCCAAACACACTGAGTTGATGGCTGAAATTGATCAAAAGCTACTCACAGCTGCGCACGCCACCCGAGCCATTCTCGGTCCCAACTTTCATGACAAGTTAACAACGCCTGATGCCATCAGCAAGGCTCAGGATTACCAGTGGGGGGTAAAGTTGTACCAATTTGCCCAGTCTATCGGAGTGGCTTATGTTTACAGTTTCAAAAAATTTGGTGACGATATACGCTTTGTGGTTTCTGGAGCCACCGAAGAAGAGTTGCGCCTGAATACCTATGAGCCGGCCTATCACAGCACTTATCCGGAAATGCCAGATGCAGTGGTGAGGGCGATGTCTACCGGTCAAATTCAAACGGCAGAATACCATGACCGCTGGGGTCGCTTTCGTTCCATATATTTACCCTTCACCACCCAAGATGGCTCGCCTTATGTCATTGGCGCAGATATTTCATTGGCAAATTCAGATGCAGTGGTGCTTGAAAGTATGGCCTTCAGTTTGCTGATGGCTGTCTTGCTGACATTGATGTTGTTGCCCTTGGTTTGGTTGTTATTCAAAAGTTCAAAACAGGCCATGTCTATAAAATACCAAGCCATGTTTGTGGATGAACTGACTGGTTTGCCCAATCGCAATCAATTGCTTGAAGACTTGCGTCAGGCCAGGCACACCCATTTGGCATTGATTGATATCCGTAAATTCAATGACATCATCAACAATTACGGGCCAGCCATTGGTGATCATGTGTTGAAGCAATTTGCTTGTCGTTTAGATAATTTCAGCGACCCACGTTTGCACCGGCTTAAAGCTTATCGTTTGGACGGTGATGTGTTTGCTTTGGTTGAGAACCACGCCATGACAGCAGAAGATGTGACGGCCTGTTTCAAACGGCTGGTGAATCACTTGGTCGATACCCATTACCAAGTGACCAGCGAGGAGCACATCAAGTTGCGGGTCACTATTGGCGGTGTCAATCAAAATCGAGATGCTTTTGTGTTGGCCAACATGGCCTTGGATGAAGCCAAGAGCAGAAATTTACCGGCCTTTGTGTTTGACAACACCACCCAACATTTGCCTGCCACTTATCGACGCAACATTCAGTTACAAAAGGAATTGCAGCTGGCGCTCGATGAAAAACGTTTGGTGCCATTTTTTCAACCGATTTTTAGCGCCCATAAACGCGAGATTGTCAGGTACGAATGCCTGGCCAGGGTGATTGACTCTCAAGGTGAAGTAGCCATTGGTCCTGATCTGTTTTTACCGGTGGCCAGGCGGGTGGGCCTGTATGCTGAAATCACCCGACGCATGGTGAGCCAGTGTATAGCGGTGGCCCAAAAACAGCAGGTTAATTTAACCCTCAACTTAAGCATTGCTGACATCATGAATGGAGAGACCAGGCATTTTATTTGGCAAGCCTTGAAAAATTCGCGTGTTGGCAAACGCATTCAATTTGAAATTTTGGAAAATGAACCCATCACCAACCGCCGCACAGTGGTTGAGTTCATTCAGAAGGCACAGCAACTGGGTGTGCGTTTTGGGATTGATGACTTGGGTAGGAGTCATTCAAACATCGATCGATTGATGAGCTTGCCTTTGGACTTCATTAAAATCGATGGCTGCATCATCACCCTGATTGCTGAAGATGTCAGCACCCAAAAGGTGGTCAGCGAATTGGTCGCCATCGCCCGAAAAAATCATTTGAAAGTCACTGCCGAATATTGTCACGATGAGGCCACCACCTTGATGGCCGAAAAATTGGGTATTGATTATTTACAGGGGTTCTTTTTGGGGAAACCTTCCAGGGCCATACAGTGATTGATTCATAGCGGTTTCAACATATCGATCGATATGATCGAGTTCTTTTAAAAACAGCGGATATTAACCTGTCAACCAGTCTTTGAGGTAAACTAAAAGGTGTGTGTTGTAAATATAATGTATTTTCAAGTGTGAGATGGTATCCCAAGAAGCTGTGACATATGAGTGATTTAAATTTCAGCCCCAAATATTTGAAACGACAGGTGAATAAGTTGCGGCTGTGGTCGCTTAATTTGGCAGCCATTTATCTTGTTATATCCCTTATCCTTGACTATTTGCGTTTCCCGCCTGAACTGTTGCCTGAAGTTTTATACACTCGCATGACTCTGATGGTGGCACCATTGGCCATGTTGATGCTGATTTTTTATTATCAACGCAAAATAGAAATCAACAGATCCTTCATAGAAAAGACCGCTTTTTTGGTGGTTTCGCTGATAGGCATCGGCCACTCTGAAATACTGGTCATAGCAGAAAATGGCGGTGTGAATTTTCCCAGGATTGGTGTTGCCATCGTTTTGATTTATGCGGGATTGTTGCTGGCATTGCCCATCATCCTGGCGGCCACCAGCTCATTGATTATCATTGCATTCACGTGTTATACCTACAGTCTTTTAGGTATGCAATTCGCCACCATTTTGTCCTATGCAGCCTTTTATTTGATGTTTTCCAGTTGTTGTGTATTAACGAACTGGGTGTGTATGGGGATTTTGCGCACCAACTTGCATTTAATCAAAGAACAAGTCAGCCATGCCAGCACCGATGATTTAACGGGTTTAACCAACCGGCGGTATTTTTATAAACATGCTGAAAAAGTTTACAAACAATCGGTAAGACAAAACAAGGCACTGGCGGTGATTGTTATTGATTTGGATAACTTCAAAACAGTCAATGACCGACTGGGTCACAAAGCGGGTGACAAGGTATTGGTTGAAATCGGGCGTATCCTTAAACAAAATTGCCGCAGGCCTTTTGATATGGCGGCTCGCATAGGCGGGGATGAGTTTGTGCTGGTCATCTATGATTCACAACAATCGCACATCAAGGAGATTTGTGAAGAAATCATTGACGAAGTCAACGGGCTTTCTGAAAACATCCAAAAGAAAAATCAGCACACCCAGTTGGGGGTATCCATTGGCGTGGCTTTGAATGAAGCTGATGAGTCATTCCCAATTAAACTGTTGTTGGAAATGGCTGACAAGTCGTTGTATGACATCAAGTCGCAAGGAAAAAACAATTACATCATCAGCGACAAAGAATTGTTTACCCATGCTGGAATATCCAGCAACTTCCTGAAGACCATTTAAATCTATTTTATAAACCTACCTTGCCGCACACCCGCGTTGGTGAGCTCAAAAGCTGCTGTTAATGAGCCGTTTTAGACTTTAAACGCCCGCTTCGTGGGCTTGTACGTCGGCGTGGTAGCTGGAGCGCACCAGTGGGCCGGCAGCAATGTGTTTGAAGCCTAAGGTATAGCCATAAGTTTCGATGGCTTTGAATTCATCGGGGGTCCAGTAATTCATCACTGGGTGGTGCCCTAGGGTGGGTTGCAGGTACTGGCCAATGGTGATCATTTCGACGTCATGATCGGCCAAATGCTGTAAGGTTTCCTGAACTTGTTCGAAGGTTTCTCCGAGTCCAACCATGATGCCAGATTTGGTCGGGATGTCTGGATGTTGGGCTTTGAATTTCTTCAACAAGTCCAATGACCATTGGTAATCGGCACCCGGTCTGACGTTTTTGTACAGTGCGTAGGCCGTTTCCAGGTTGTGATTGAACACATCTGGAGGGCTTTGCGCGAGGATTTCCAGGGCTTTGTCCATGCGGCCTTTACCACGAAAGTCAGGGGTCAGGATTTCAATTTGGATGTCCGGATTCTGGGCACGGATGGCGGCAATACAATCAACAAAATGCTGGGCGCCACCGTCTTTCAAATCATCGCGGTCAACGGAAGTGATGACCACATAGCGCAGGCCCATGTCAGCAATGGTTTGCGCCAGGTGTTCGGCTTCTTTGGGATCTGGGGGCAGGGGACGGCCGTGAGCCACATCGCAGAACGAACAGCGGCGGGTGCAAACCTCTCCCAAAATCATGAAGGTGGCGGTGCCTTTGCCAAAACATTCATGGATGTTAGGGCAGGAGGCTTCTTCACACACGGTGACCAAGGAATTGCTGCGCAACTTGCTTTTCAGTTTTTGTACGGCATTACCGGTTGGAATCCTGACTCGGATCCAATCGGGTTTGCGCAAACGTGGCGCACTGGTATCGAACGCCGCTCGGTTGCGGTTGGTTTTGCTGCTGCCCAACTCTTTGGCACCGGCCACCTTTTGCGATGCAGTGGGCTTGGGTGTTTCGATGTTCAGTGGTATTTTATTGGTCATGGTGTAACTCGCACTCAGGCAGCGTGCTGATGCTGCGCTGTGAATTTCAATTGCTGACAAAAGGCCGCAATCAATTGTTGTTCTACTGTGGGTAGCTGGACGTCGTTGGCCAGGTCTGCCAATTGTATGACTTTGAGGTCTGAAAAGCCACAAGGATTGATTCTTTGGAAGGGCTCTAAGTCCATGTTGATATTGAAAGCCAGGCCATGAAATGAACAGGCTTTGCGGATGCGCAAACCCAGTGAAGCTATTTTGGCACCATCGACATACACGCCCGGGGCATTGTCTTTGCGGGCCGCAGTCACCCCATACAGGGCCACGGTATCGATGATGGCTTGTTCGATGCCATGCACCAGTGACTTGACCCCAATGCCATGGCGACGCAAGTTAATCAAAGGATAGGCGACAATTTGTCCCGGGCCGTGGTAAGTGATTTGGCCGCCACGATCCACCTGTATCACTGGAATGTCACCAGGGGCCAGGATGTGTTCAGCTTTGCCAGCCAAGCCTTGGGTAAACACCGGTGGATGCTCGACCAGCCACAGTTCATCTGGCGTGTCAGCATCACGTTCGTCAGTGAATTTTTGCATGTCGTGCCAGACTGGTTCGTAGTCACTGCGACCCAGGTGACGGACAATCAACTGTGGATTTACAGCGTCCACACCACACCGTCTACGGTTCTGATGTCTTTATAAATGGCTATCAAGTGATCCTTGGATTGGGCATAGACCAGCACCGTGACCGACTGGTATTTACCGGTTTTGCTGGTTTTACAATGCACGGAATTACTCGACACTTCTGGCGCGTGAGGCTTCACCACATCGATGATGGCTGCTTTGAATTCAGGGGTGTTGGGACCCATGGCTTTAACCGGGTACTCACAAGGAAAATCAAAGCCTTCGCCGGCGGCTTCCAATTCTTGTTCAGTGATGGTCACTCGTCATCTCCAAATGATTTGAACCACAAGCCAATGCCATCCATGGTGCGCGACCACCAGCCAGCTGCTGCTGCGGTTTGCAGTGCCACCAAAGGTTGTTGTGCCAGCACTTCGCCATTCAGTTGGATTTTTAAGGTGCCCAATTGGGTGCCTTGTTGAATCGGTGCAGTCAATAAACCAGGGACATCGACGCTGGCTTCCAGTTGATCATAGGAACCTTTGGGTATGGTGATGTACAGGTCATTGTTTAGACCCAATGGCACCTCTTCTTCTTCGCCTTTCCAGATTTCAGCTTTGATGCGTTCTTCACCGGCGCGATATAACTTGTGGGTTTCGTAGAAGCGGAAGCCGTAATTGATTAATTTTTGGCTTTCATCGGCCCGGGCTTTTTCTGATTCGGTACCCATGATGACATTGATCAAACGCATGCCGTTGCGCATGGCTGAAGTGGCCAAACAATAGCCCGCGGCTTCGGTGTGGCCAGTCTTGAAACCGTCAACGGTGGGGTCACGGTATAACAAGGTGTTGCGGTTGTGTTGTTTGATTTTGTTGTAGGTGAATTCCTTCTCTGAATAAAAGTGATACAAATCTGGGAATTCAGTGATCATCGCTTGGCCTAACCTGGCAACATCGGCAGCAGTCACCAAATGACCTTCGGCTGGTAAACCAGTGGCATTGAGGAAATTGGAGCGGGTCATTCCCAGCTTTTGTGCGTGTTGGTTCATCATGCTGGCAAACACTTCTTCGCTGCCGGCAATGTGTTCAGCCAAAGCCACACAGGCGTCGTTTCCTGATTGCACGATCATGCCGCGCACCAGGTCTTCGACCAACACCTGTTTGTCGACCTCAATAAACATTTTAGAACCACCGGTGCGCCAAGCTTTTTCACTGATGGTCACCATGTCGGTCAAGGCCAGGTTACCTGACTTGATTTCTGAGAACACCACGTAGGCGGTCATCATTTTGGTGATGCTGGCGGGTTCCACCTGTAAATCTGGATTGTCAGAGGCCAGTACCCGACCGCTGTGGTAATCCATCAGGATGTAACTGCTGGCATTCACCTGAGGTGGTGGTGGGGTGGTGCCTTGGTTGTTGTTGGTCTGAGGGGTGGGGTTCAGTTGGGCCTGTAACAAGGTGCTGAATAGCAACAACAGAACCAGGATCATTTGTGGGGTTTTATTTCGCATTGAGTTCACTCTGTGACCACCTTGGCATCAACAATGCCGTTGGCAGTGATTTGTTTAATCAATTGGTTGACTTTCGCTTCAGACGCTACGGGTCCAATTCTGACCCGGTGTAGCGAACCTGACTGGGTTGATAATATGGTGACAAAGGTTTCAATTCCAAGTAGCTGGCTGACTTTTTTTGCCAGATTGTAAGCCGCATTGCGGTCAGAGAAAGCCCCCAGTTGTAGGTAGGTTAAACCCTGTTTGATGGGGTTTTGGACCAGGTCTTTGGGAGATTTGACTACTCTGATTTTCACATCAGCAATGCCGTCATGAACAAAATCCAAAGCTTTGGCAGCGGCATAAGATAAGTCGATGATGCGGTCGCCGATAAAAGGGCCCCGATCATTGACGCGGACCACGATGGACTTGTTGTTCTTTTTGTTGGTGACTTCTACGTAACTGGGCAGCGGCAGGGTTTTGTGGGCTGCGGTTAATTTATACATGTCAAACACTTCCTGATTAGAAGTCTGCCGACCATGAAACTTTTTACCGTACCAGGAAGCTTGGCCTTCTTCGGTGAATCCGGTGGGGTTGTTGTTCACTCGATACATGCGACCGTGAACCCGGTAAGGGCTGTGGTTACCGTATTTGCTCAACGGCTCAGATTTGGGTACCCAAGGTTTGATTTTGTCTGGGTCGATGTCTTTGTAGCGGTCTTTTTTACCACAGGCTGTGACCAATAAGCACAGCAGCACAATGAGGCCTGTTAATCTCATGGTTGCGTAGCCGTAGTTTGCATCGTGGCTTCACGTGCGGCTTTCAGGTTTTGGGAAAGCTCATACACCGCACTCACGTACAAGTGAGAATGGTTGTAACGTGAAATCACATAGAAATTATGAAAGCCTTGCCAATAAGCCGGTTCTCCGTTTTCCATGCCCAATTTCAACACCGTATATTGCTGTTGGGTTTGGTGATCGGTCATGTGCGGTTTCAACTGATTGTACTTGATCTCAACCGATGGCTTTTCTATGCGTCTGAGGATGGGTTGTCCCGGTTTCCAGTGGTGTTTTTTCAGGTAATTGGCGACACTGGCAATGGCATCTTGTGGGTTGTTCAACAAATCAATGACCTGGTCATTTTCATAATCGACGGCATAGGCACGGTAACTGGATGGCATGAATTGGCCATAGCCCATGGCACCGGCATAGGAGCCTTGTGCGGCCAATGGGTCGATGTGTTTCTCTTTGGCGAGTAACAAAAAATGCTGCAATTCACTGGTAAAGAATTTGGACCGTTTGGGGTAGTCAAAAGCCAGCGTGTACAAAGCATCAAGAACCTTGTGGCCTCCTTTGATGCGGCCATAATAGGTTTCCACACCGATGATGGCCAAGATGATTTCCGGTGGCACGCCGCTTTCCTCGGACACCTGCTTAATTACGGCTTCATGCTGATTCCAGAACGCAATGCCCTCGCGGGTGCGTTGTTCAGAAATGAAGATGTTGCGGTACTCCCACCATTCCAGGGTTTTCTCAGCCGGTCTGTTCATGGCATCGATGATGCTTTGTTGGTGGTTGGCTTGCGACAGGATGCCCCTGACCCATTGGGGGTCTAGGTCATGCTCTGAGGCGGTGGTTTGAATGAAGTCATCCACTTGTTTCAGGTCTACTTTGGCAGTGGCCTGCGTGACGATGAGGATGAGCAGTGTGCAACGTAATAAATTTGTTTTCATTGTTGAATCAGTTTTTTGTGTGAGTGGACAGCAGTAATGATACCAAATGATGCCAATAATGTAAGCCCTGATGTCCCACCATAGCTGACCAGTGGTAAGGGCACACCAACCACCGGTAACACCCCGGATATCATGCCTGCATTGATGGTGATGTAGACAAAGAAAATCAGGGTTAGTGCCCCACAAAGCAATCGATTGTAGGTGTTTTTTGCTTGTTGGGCGATGTAGAAGCACCGGGCAATGATCAGGAAGTACAACAGGAACAACATCAACACCCCAAAAAAGCCAAATTCTTCAGACAACACAGAGAGAATGAAGTCGGTTGAATGTTCCGGCAGAAAATCCAATTGGGTTTGGCTGCCGGCTTGCCAGCCCTTACCCCAAAAGCCACCAGAACCAATGGCAATTTTCGATTGTATGATGTTCCAGCCATGATTCAATGGGTCGGCTTCGGGGTTGAGGAACATCAACACCCGTTGTTTTTGGTATTCGTGCAGGAATTGCCACAGCAGAGGAATTGATAAGGCGCCCAGTATGCCGGCACCCAGAATCAGTTTCCAGGAAATCCCCGCCAAGAAAATTACAAATAAACCACTGGCAGCGACCAGAATCGATGTGCCCAAGTCAGGTTGTTGGTAAATCAAACCGGTACAGATGCCGATAACCACAGCGGCACCGAGCAGGTATTTCCAGTTGGGAGGTAAAGACGTGTGTCGGAAAATCCAGGCCACCATCATTGGCAGCGAAATCTTACACAGTTCAGACGGCTGAATGCTGATGCCCAGGTCCAGCCAGCGTTGTGCGCCTTTAACGGTTATGCCAAAGAACAACACCGCTACCAGTAACATCACTGAGCCGGCATAAATCAAAGGCGTGAACTGTTCAAACCGTTCGGGCCTGATTTGGGTGATGAAATACAAAGCAAACAGACCCAACAGCATGCGCAGCACTTGCCGTTCAACCAAAACGGCACCTCCGGCGCTGTACAACACCACCAAGCCATAGCCGATTAAAATCAGCAACAGGGTCAGCAGAATGGGGTCAGGCAGGTAAGTGAAAAAGCGCTTTTTCATGGTGTTTTGGCCGACTCAAGTTCGCGGTAGGCATCGATGATGCTTCTGGCAATGGGCGCTGCCGCTTTGGTGCCACTGGCGCCATGTTCAGCCACCACCACCACCGCTATTTCGGGGTTGTCTGCCGGCGCAAAAGCAATGAACAAAGCGTGGTTTCTCAAGTGCTTTGGCAATTCTTCGTCCTTTTTGTAAATGTCTTCCTCGCTTTTGCCAAAGACCTGTGAAGTACCACTTTTACCGGCCAAGGGGTAATCCGTATCGCGGATGGCTCTGGCGGTGCCGTTAGGCGCATTGATGACGCTGGACATGCCTTCATGGACAATGTCCCAATGCTTTGGTTTGATGGCAAAAGGCAAGGTCTGAACGGTGTGTTTTTGCTTGACCACGTGCAGTGGGGTGATGTTGCCCCTGGATGCCAGAATGGACAGTGCTTGAGCCATTTGGATGGGGGTGATGACAAAATAACCCTGGCCAATACCGGTGATGACGGTCTCTCCTGGGAACCAAATCATGTTGCGGTTGGCCTGTTTCCATTGTCTTGATGGCAGTATGCCACGCTTCTCTCCAGCCAAGTCTATTTGGGTGTATTGACCAAACTTAAATTCAGCCAAAAAGTCGTGGATGCGATTGATGCCCAGACGCACTGCCAAGTCATAATAAAAAACATTGACGGACTCAGCCAAAGATTTGACCAAATCCACTTCACCATGACCGCCTTGTTTCCAGTCGTGGTATTTGCGATCTTGCTTGGGTAGTTGGTAATAACCATTGGAATACATGGTGTAGTTGGGTGTGATCAGCTGATGATACAAACCTGCCAGGGCGATGTAGGGTTTGATGGTTGAACCGGGTTCATAACCTCCTTTGATGCTGCGGTCAAACAACGGTTTATCAGGAGATTGGGCCAGGGCGTCATAATCCTTTTGGCTGATGCCATAGATAAATTGGTTGGTGTCGTAGCCGGGTTTCGAGACCATGGCCAGTATCTCACCGTTATTGGGGTTGACCGCAATGGCTGCCCCGGTTTCATCGCCAAATGCTTCATAAGTCGCGTTTTGTAAATTGATGTCGATGGTCAAAGTGAGGTTTTTGCCATTGACCGGGGGTTGGGCCACTCGCTGCGACATTTGTTTGCCTTGGGCGTTGATTTCAGTGATCAGCAGCCCAGGTTTCCCATGTAAATCCAGCTCATGGTATTTTTCAATTCCCGATTTGCCAAAGTAATCGTTGTTGGCATAAATTTCGGGGTCTTGAGCAGCGTATTCTGCAGCGCTGATTTTTCCTACATAGCCCAATAAGTGGGATAATTGATGGGGATACAGGTACTTGCGGTTGAGGTATGGGGTGATTTCAAACCCTGGGAACCGGTGCTGCTGGACAGCAAACTGAGCGACTTCAGCTTCGCTCATGCGTTCTTTGATACTCAGCGGTTTGAATACCGGGTTGTATTTCAACTGTTCTTGGATGCGTTGGTATTCTTCATCCCCCAAGTCAACCAACTGTTTAATTTGCAGTAATTTTTCTTCGAGTTCTTTGGTTTTTTCAGGGATTACCACCAAGCGATAGGTGGTGATGTTTTCTGCCAACAACACCCCGTTGCGGTCATAAATCAGTCCGCGGGTGGGGTCTATCCGGCTGTGCTTGATTTTATTTTGTTCTGCCAATACTTGGTAATGCTCATGTTTGATCACTTGCAGGTAAAAGTAGCGGCTGAGCAGCAGCAAGAAAATGAGTGTGACCAGGATGCCGGCGACAATGATGCGTTCAGTGAATATCTTGCGTTCTTTGAGTGGTTGTTTGAGGGTGTTGTTCATGAACGGCGGAAAGACATCTGGATGCGATCCATCAGGTATTTGAGCCAAGGCCAGATCAAAGCCGCAGTGACCAGTGGCAACAAGTCAGCCACGGACGGCTTGTGGCGGAAACTTAACCAATCAATGGCTGCGCGAATGACGATGTCATTGAATAGCCAGACCAACACCATCAATAGCAATTGCCAAAAGGATGTCATCCGCAATTGTTTGGCAGATTTGGTGACCAGAAACGACAAGGCCACCAATGACATGCCGTGTTTGCCCAACAGGCTGCCCATCAATACGTCCATTAAAAGACCATAAGCAAAGGCCACATACATGATGCGACTGTTGTTGGCGTATAACGACCAGTAGGCAATCATCAACGCCACCCAGTGAGGTTGGAATGACAACAAGGGTGCTGGCCAGGGAAACAGATTCAATAGGATGGCACACAGCAGCGACAGGTGCAGCACCAATGCTGGCCGGGTTACTTTACTCATCGCTTGTCACCGGTTGGTCAGGCCAAACCAAAAACACCTCAGTGAGCCGGTCCAATTGGGCAAATGGTTGGGCTTGTGCGGTCTGAAAAGTGCGGTCTTGGCTGACTGCCATGCTGTTGATGGTGGCCAGTTTCAACCCCCGTGGAAAACGGTTGCCAAAACCAGAAGTCACCAACACATCACCGACTTGTAAATCAGCACTGGTTGGAACCTCAGTCAAGGCCAATTCAGTGCCGGCACCATAAGCAATGGTTCGCAAACCAGTGCGCAACACTTCGATGGGTATGGCATGGGTGGTGTCGGTAATCAGAATGACGTGCGCAAAATGTTGTCCAAGGACGTCCACCTGGCCAATCACACCATCGAGGTTCAATACCGCCTGACCAATAAACAAGCCATCGGCTGACCCCTGGTCAATCACCACATGTTGTTTCTTTTGGCTTTGGTTGATGTTGGAGACAAAAGCCACACTGGTGGTTAGAGGCGAATTTTCAGCAGCGCCGAGCATGGTGCGCAGGCGGTGGTTCTCTTCGACCATGGAAACATTCTGCTGCAGTTTCAATTCGGCTTCCAACAGCTGTTCTTTGAGCAGGTTGTTTTCTTGAATCAATTGTGCCTGGCGAGAAACCGCCAATTCAGTGATTTGATAGAGTTGTTGGGGCCACTCGATGACTTTGATCAGTGGAATGGCCGCCAGTGACAAGGTGTTTCTGATGGGTTGGGCCAACTGGTTGTTTTTGTCGGCAATCATCAGCATCATGCAGATGAATTCCAGCATCAGAAACTTAAATAGGGGTGATTGGGTGACTTTGGGGTTACTTTTGAGTGATTCCATCAGATTCCCGCCCTCCCGCCAACAGGAAGTACTGAGTCAGTGTTGTTAGCAACTGTCAGTATAAGCACACCAATCAATTAAATCATCGGAAAGGGGCAAAAAAGTCAGACCCTTCTTCGTCAATGATTTCCAGTGCTTTGCCACCACCTCTGGCCACACAAGTCAGCGGATCTTCCGCTACAAACACTGGCAAACCAGTCTCTTCCATCAATAATTTATCCAAGTCTTTGAGCAGGGCACCACCACCGGTCAGCACAATGCCTTGTTCAGCCACATCAGCACACAATTCAGGTGGCGTTTGTTCCAATGCTGTTTTAACCGCTGCAACAATGCCAGACAGTGGTTCATGCAAAGCTTCAAGTGCTTCGTTGTTGGTCATGGTGAATTTGCGCGGTACGCCTTCTGCCAGATTACGGCCCGACACTTCCAGCGAAATTTCTTCAGCCGCAGGGTAAGCACAACCAATTTCATGTTTGATGCGTTCTGCGGTGGATTCACCAATCAAAGTGCCGTAACTGCGGCGCACATAAGAGATGATGGAGTCGTCAAATTTGTCGCCGCCAATTTTGACTGAAGCGGAGTAGACAATGCCATTGAGTGACAGGACGGCCACTTCTGATGTGCCACCACCGATATCCAATACCATGCTGCCTCTGGCTTCATGGATGGGAATGCCGGCACCAATGGCCGCGGCCATCGGTTCTTCGATCAAAAACACTTCCGCAGCGCCGGCACCAGAGGCCGATTCTTCAATGGCCCTGCGCTCAACCTGTGTTGAGCCACATGGCACACAAATCAACACCCGGCTGGATGGTTTCAACCAGCGGTTGGAATGTACTTTGCGAATGAAATGTTGCAACATCGCAGAGGTCATGTCGAAATCAGCAATCACGCCATCTTTTAAGGGCCTGATGGTTTTGATGTTGCCAGGCGTTCTGCCCAGCATCATTTTGGCATCGGCACCCACCGAAGCAATGTTCATGTGGCCGCCTTTGTTTTGGTCCATGCGGACTGCCACCACCGAAGGTTCGTTCAAGACAATGCCATGATCCCGCATATAAATTAAGGTGTTGGCGGTTCCTAAATCAATCGATAAGTCGTTGGAAAACAAGCTTCTGAATTTTTTAAACATGTGGTATTAGAGGTTACATCTGATTGGTAAAAAGTGGCATAATAGCTCGCGGTCTTGCGCGGACGCAGGACAATCTGCGAATTATATATGAATCGAACCCATTAAATGTCAATTAATCGTAAAGAATTAGAAGAAATTGCGGCCCTGGCACAATTGCAAATCCCGACAGGCCAGATCAGTGAAATCACCACTTCGCTGAATCAGGTGATGGCCATGATTGAACACATCAATGACAGCGACACCAGCGCTGTTGAACCGATGGCCCATCCCAATGAAGCCTGGCAGCAGATACGTGCTGATGAGGTCACCGATAAATCACACAAAAAAGAACTGCTGGGTTTGGCGGCGCACGCCGATGAAGACCATTACCTGGTTCCTAAAGTGATTGAGTGATGCCGATGATTAACCTGAGTATCAGAGAGACAGCCGGTATGTTGCGGCAGGGTCAGTTCACCATTCAAGAACTGTGTGGCGTTTATCATGATCGCCTGCGCCAGTTCAATCCACAACTCAATGCCATGATTCATGTGGCTGAAGAATTGAATCCTGCTGAATTATTGACTGCCCAGGAACAGCTACAGTCATCCTTGTTGGCAGGCATTCCACTGGCTCACAAAGATTTGTTTTGTACCCAAGGAACCACCACCACCTGTGCCTCGCGCATGTTAGAAAATTTCGTGCCGCCTTATGATGCCACTGTGGTTGAAAAACTGGCCAGCCAGGGCATGCTGTCGATGGGTAAAGCCAACATGGATGAGTTTGCCATGGGTTCCTCCAATGAACATTCTGCTTTTGGGGTGGTGAACAATCCTTGGGATTTAACCCGTGTTCCTGGAGGATCATCGGGTGGCTCTGCGGCAGCGGTGGCAGCCCGCCTGGTGCCGGTGGCGACCGGGACCGACACCGGTGGATCCATCAGACAACCGGCCGCTTTGTGTGGCATCACCGGCATCAAGCCCAGTTACGGGCGTGTGTCGCGCCATGGCATGGTGGCTTTTGCTTCGTCCTTAGACCAGGGCGGCGTGATGGCGGTACATGCCGATGACTGCGGTCTGGTGTTGGCAGCCATGAGTGGCCACGATGCCAAAGATTCAACCTCCGCCAAGCAAGCAGCCTGGCAATGGCAAAAGCCGGAAAGCCCAGACATGACTGGCCTCAAAGTAGGGGTTACCCGCAGTTGGATTGAGGGACTGAAAGATGACGGCATTAAACAACAAACCGAAGCTGCACTGGCACAATTGGTAGAACAGGGCGCCACTTTGGTGGATATCGAATTACCAAATGCTGATTTGGCCGTTTCGGCTTATTATGTGTTGGCACCAGCCGAATGTTCGTCTAATTTGTCGCGCTTTGATGGTGTGCGCTTTGGTCACCAAACTAAAAGCGTCACCGATCTTGAATCCTTGTACCGACAAAGTCGCAGTGAAGGTTTTGGTGATGAGGTGCAAAAACGCATCATGATTGGTGCTTGGGCCTTGTCTTCGGGTTATTATGATTCCTATTACCTGAAAGCCCAGAAAGTCAGGCGTTTGATCAGTGATGATTTCAAGAAAGCCTTTGCTGAGGTGGATGTGATTGCTTGTCCGGTGTCTCCTGAAGTGGCGTTCCAACAGGGTGAAAAAGCCGATGGTGTCAGCATGTACCAAGCCGATCAATTCACCATCCCAGCCTCTTTGGCAGGCTTGCCTTGTCTGTCTATGCCGATTGGTTTCAGTGCTGGATTGCCTGTGGGTTTACAGTTGATAGGCCGTTATTTCGATGAAAAGGCTATCCTCACAGTGGCAGACCAGTACCAACAGCAAACCGTTCACCATATACAGATGCCGGAGGCTTTCTCATGAGCCAGGCAAACATCAAAGCAGGTTGGGAAATGGTCATCGGTTTGGAGATACACGTCCGGCTCGATACCGAGAGCAAATTGTTCTCCGGCATGAAAGCCAGTTACGGCGCTGCGCCCAACAGTCAGGTCAGTTTTCTGGATGCGGGTCTGCCCGGGACTTTGCCGGTAATCAATCAAAAGGCATTGGAATACGCCATCCGTTTTGGTTTGGCCATTGATGCAGAAATACCGCCGGTGACTGTGTTCGCCCGCAAGAACTATTTTTATCCCGACTTGCCCAAAGGTTATCAAATCAGCCAAATGGACGACCCCATTGTCGGACCGGGGCACATCATCATAGATGCCGGTGAAGGTGAGAAACGCATTGACATCACCCGCGCGCATTTGGAAGAGGATGCCGGAAAGTCTATCCATGACAAATACGACCGCTTCACGGCCATAGACCTGAATCGCGCTGGCACGCCACTCATCGAAGTGGTCTCAGAACCGCAAATGTCCAATGCCAAAGAGGCGGTGGCATACATGAAGGAAATCTATACCCGCGTAACCCATCTGGGTATTTGCGATGGCAATTTGCAGGAAGGGTCGTTCCGTTGTGATGCCAATGTTTCGGTGCGCCGCGAAGGTGATAGCAAACTGGGCACCCGGGCTGAAATCAAAAACCTCAATTCGTTCCGGTTCATTGAAAAAGCCATCAACCACGAAGCCAAAAGACAAATCAAGATCATTGAGTCTGGAGGGCAAGTGGTCCAGGAAACCCGGCTGTATGATGCCGACAAAGACCAGACCCGCTCGATGCGCAGCAAGGAAAATGCCAACGATTACCGCTATTTTCCAGACCCAGATCAAATGCCCATCCAGATCACGGCTGAGATGATTGCGGCACAACAGGCCCTACTGCCTGAATTTCCAGCAGCCAAGATCAAACGCTACGTCGAGGACTGGGGGCTGAAAGCAGACGATGCCAGCATCATAGCCAATGACTTAAATTTATCGCAGTTCTTTGAAAGCAGTCAGGCATTGACAGCCGCAGCGGCTGACCTGAATGCCAAGTTCTTGTTGGGTGAATTCAGCGCTTTGTTGAATGCCCATAACGTCGATATTGATAAAAGTCAGATTGATGCGAAATCCTATGCCGACCTTTTGAAAGAGTTGCATGAGGGGACGGTGTCGCGTAAAGTGGCCAAACAAATCCTCGATGACATGTGGGCCTCCGGTGAACCAGCCGCTCACATCATTAAGTCCAAGGGCCTGGGCCAAATTTCCGATGTGTCGGCCTTGAGTCAACTGGTTGATGAGCTGATACAAAACCACCCAGAACAAGTAAACAGTTACCGTGAAGGCAATGAAAAGATGTTTAACTTTTTTGTTGGTCAAATCATGAAGCAAACCAAAGGCCAGGCCAACCCGGTACAAACCAAACAATTATTAGAGAGTAAATTAAAACAATGAGTAGAGCTTTAATCTGTGGGTCTTTGGCCTTTGATAACATCATGGTTTTCGAAGATGAATTCGCCAACCACATCTTGCCAGACCAAATCCACAAACTGAACATTTCGTTCATGGTACCGACCCTGAGCCGGGTGTTTGGGGGTGTGGCGGGTAACATAGCCTACAACCTCAAAATGATTGGTGGTAAACCAGTACCTATGGGTGTGGTAGGCAGTGATTTTGATGTCTATGAACAACGACTCAAAAGCCTCGGTATTTCGCTGGAAGCGGTGCGCACCAAAGAAGGTCATTTTACCCCACAGGCCTACATCACCACCGACATGAAGAACAATCAAATCACCGCTTTTCATCCAGGCGCGATGAATTTTTCTCATGAAAACCATGTTAATGATTATGAGGACATCAGTATCGGTATCGTGGGCCCTGACGGGCGCGAAGGCATGATTCAACATGCCAAAGAGTTTGCTGAAGCTGAGGTGCCATTTATCTTTGATCCGGGTCAGGCCATGCCGTTGTTTGATGGCGATGACCTGAAACGCTTCATTGAGCAGGCCACTTGGATGGCTGTCAATGACTATGAGTATGAGCTGGTTCACAATCGCACCGGTATGGATGCCCGTGAAATTGCCAGTCATCTGGATGCCTTGATTGTGACCCGCGGTGAGAAAGGCTCTGAAATTTATTGTGAAGGAACCATGTACCACATCCCGGTGGTCAAAGCTGAAAAAGTGGTCGATCCAACCGGTTGTGGCGATGCTTACCGCGCAGGTTTGTTGTTTGGTTTAACCAATGGATTGGATTACCAAACCACCGGTCGCATAGCGTCTTTGTTGGGCAGCATCAAAATTGCTTCTGCCGGCACACAAAACCATTACATCTCGAAAAAAGACTTCAAACAGCGGTTCATCGATGAGTTTGGTTACGCTTTTTGAACGTGATTAAGGCCAAGGCCAGTCCTGCAAGTCTAGACAGTTTTCAACGACCCACTGGTGTTGCCCACCTGTAAGTATTGTGCGTTGTCAAAAAAGCGGTATTCATTGTTGCCTGAATTTTTGATTTGGTGAATGGCCTTGTTGGCCATTTCCGTCAAGGTTTTCATGGGAAAATTGACCCCGGGTTTGTTGACCGCCACCCCTATGGAAACACCCAATTTGGCTTGTCGGTGTTTCATTTGCAGTTTCTGTGAAATTTGTTTGATTTCAATGATGATTTGTTGGCAGGTTTCATGCAGGTGTTCTGCTTGTGTGTCATACATCAACATGGCAAATTCATCACCGCCCAGGCGTGCAACCAGGTCAAATGGCCTGCGGCAACGGTGCTGCAAAACATTGGCCACCCCGAGCAAGACTTCATCACCGTGGTTGTGCCCCAGGTAATCGTTGATTGATTTAAACTGATCCAGGTCAATCAACAACAAAGCAAGTGCCTTGGTTTCTCTGACTGACTGTTTGTGTACCTGTTCGGCTTGTTGGTAAAAATTTCGGCGGTTGGATAATTGCGTTAAATCATCCGTGTTGGCTTGGTGATCAATGATTTTAACCATTTTGAGGTTAGACAGCAGGACTTTAGCGCTGATGTAACTCATCAACACACAACAGGAAGAGAAGGCCACAAAGAAAAACATCAACGAGATGATTTCTGATGTCGGCAATCCGGTGTTGATGTAAGCCTGGCAGGCAAAAGCAATGATCATCAACGAACTGACAACAGACAGGGTCAACGGCAGTATCATCAGGATGCCGGCATATATGAGGATGATGGTCAAGCCGATGCGGGGAAAAAATGCCTTGCTGTTGGCAGCAAATTCGACGAGTTCAGCATGCCCAAAACCTATTGCCACGATGGCAAGAAAACCTATGTAATCAAGGAGTTGGTGACTGATAGATAATTTCTTTTGACCATAAAATGCCACCAACAACACGGTGAATGGAATCACCATATAGAACAATCTGATGTAGAAGGTTTGTTGTGCGGTGGCGGTTTCTAGGCGAAAATAATCCAATAGAATGAAAGCCAGTATATACACGGCTCCAGCATTCAAAACCCATTTCTTAATGGTATCTATCTGCCTATAGAAATAGTCAATATCGTACTGATGTTGCATCTCACACACCCCTCACACACAACGAGATTCATTTATCATAGCATATTTTGAGTCTTAGCCACCCTCAACTGCCACACAGTGGTCACTTGATGGGCGCAGCCATGACTAGATTTACCGCAGCAACTCGTAAATCTCTTGCTCAGGATTCATTTTTTTGAAACAATAGAGGCAGTTTAAAAATTTTACATCATCATGATTGATCGAGATGGTTTTAGGCCCAATGTGGGCATCATCTTGCTCGATAATGACGGTCAGGTGTTTTGGGCCAAGCGAACCAGAGGCAATGGTTGGCAATTTCCACAGGGCGGTATAAATAACAATGAAACCGCGGAAGAGGCCATGTTCAGGGAATTATACGAAGAAGTGGGGCTTAAACCTCACCATGTGGACGTTTTGGGTTCGACTCCAGGCTGGCTCAAATACCAGCTACCCAAAAAGTTTCATAAACGCGATTCTGATCCGACATTTATTGGGCAAAAACAGGTGTATTTCCTGTTGAAGTTATTGGAGGATGAGTCCAAATTAAACTTCAATACTACCAGCAAACCAGAGTTTGAGGATTACCGCTGGGTGCATTTTTGGTACCCGGTTGATCACGTCATTCACTTCAAAAAGGGGGTGTATCGGCGGGCCTTGAAACACTTAGAATTCCTCACCAAACAAACATGAGTGTGGCGGTCATCATCACCGACCGCAACACCGATGCGCTTTGTGAACATTTGCGGGCCAGTCTACCAGGTACAGACATACAACAGTGGCCGCACATCAAACACCCGGAAACAGTCAAGTTGGCGGTGCTTTGGCAACACCCACCCGATGCCTTGCAAGGCATGAACAACTTACAAGTCGTGGTCTCCATGGGGGCCGGCATGGACCACATCGATGCCGATGCCAGCATCCCCCAACAGCTCAGGCGTGAGCGCATAGTCACCCAGGTGTTGCAACAAAACATGGCCCAATATGTGTTGCAGCATATCTTGGCATGTCACCGGCAGGCTGCTGCTTACCGCCATCAACAGCAACAAAAAATTTGGCAGGTGTTGGAATCTGACGGGCCGATGCCGACCGTGGGGTTTTTGGGGTTGGGTCAATTGGGTGCGTTCGTGGCCGATCGCTGTGCAGGGCTGGGTTTTCAAACCCTGGCATGGACACAATCTCAGCAACACCCACAACATCCATGTGTTCACGGAGATAAAGGTCTAAAAACGGTGTGCCAGTCCAGCCAGTTCTTGGTGGTGCTGTTGCCACTAAACCCACAGACGCAATGCATCATCAATCGCCAAACATTAGACTGGTGTCACCCAGATACCGTGTTGATTAATGTAGCCAGGGGCGGGCATGTCATAGCAGACGATTTGATTCAGGCATTGGATGGCGGTCAAATCAAGCATGCTGTCTTGGATGTTTTTGAACCTGAGCCATTACCTACCGAACACCCGTTCTGGAACCATCCCAAAATCACCTTGACGCCACACAGTTCATCGCGGTCAGACATTCAGCAAACGGCTGATGCTGTGGTTAAGTATTATCAGGAACTGTGAAAGCAAGGCAGCTGCACTGATTTTCTAAAAAACCACAGCAGACTTTTTTTGTTGGCGATGATGTCAGATAATAAAAGCATGTCAAAAACTTTCACATGCCGTTTATTGATTGCCTTGTTGTTATTGATCTCGATGACAAAATGGGCTCATGCGGACCTTGACTTCAACACCGTGTGCTTGCAGCCCGGCATGAATTCTCCGGTATTGGAATGCAATGCACTGGTTAATTTATACAACATCACCGATGGTGACAATTGGTTCAACAACAGCAACTGGGGCAACGCTGATGTGGACAGTTGGTTCGGCATCACCGCTGTGGGTGCTGTAGAAAAACAAGTGTGGTTTTTAAGCCTCAGTAACAACAACCTCTCTGGCATACTTCCCAGTAACATCAGTGATCTGACTGAATTGGTATCACTGAACCTCGATAGTAACGACTTATTTGGTCCGATTCCGGCCAGCATCGGCAGCCTCAACGAACTGGCTTTTTTGCTGTTGGGCAACAACCAGTTTTCAGGAGATGTGCCCAATACCCTCGATCAATTGACCCAGCTGGAGATTTTGCAGCTACAAAATAACCAACTCAGTGGGCAGGTGTTATCACAAGTGGTGGGATTGAGCTTGCTGACTGATATTTGGATAGATAACAACAGTTTCAATGAGCCCATTCCAGCAGCCATCAATCAATTGACATCACTGGTGTATTTTTCGGCTATGGATACCGGCTTGACTGGTGTTTTACCGGCATCGATTGTTGATTTAGATCAACTGCAGTATTTGTTTATAGGTGGCAATGACCTGACCGGAAAACTGCCCAGCTGCATGGGTCAAATGACAGAATTGCAACAAATGGATTTGTCACACAACCGTTTGCGTGGTCACCTGCCGGCCTCCTTGGGTCAATTGGATCAATTCGATTTCATCACCTTGAATGACAACAACCTGTCAGGCCCCATTCCTGATGCCTGGGGGCAGATGACTTTATTGCAGGGTTTTTATTTAAACAACAACGACCTGACTGGAGCCGTACCCATCGGGTTTGGCAACATGAGCCTGATGAACCAGTTTTACCTCAGTGGCAATGACATGAATGGCCAGGTGATTCCACCGGAAATTGAGTCCTGGTTCCAAGGCATTCCCAACCGCAACATCATTCCCCAAGGTGCCCCAGATGAGGTGTTTTATGCTGACTTTGATGGCAGTTGTGGATTTTAGTTGACCGATAACCCTTCCAACAGACCGGCGATGGGCTGATCAGGTGTCCATTGTGATGAGAAGTTTTTCCACAGGATTTGCCCGCTGTTGTGGTGCAGTAAAAACGCACTGGCATGTTGTTGGGAGCGGGGTTGGTAGTACAGGTGTCCATAATCGGCTTGACTGGCGATGGCACCTCCCAGTAACAGCGCGCCCAAGTGTTTGACAGCACCCGGCGCTGAGGTGTTGATGTGCAGGTACAGGATGCCGGTGTCGGCGGGCAAATCCAGCGCTTCCACCTGATAGCCTAATTGCATGCCACGGTGGTTGCTTGAATCGCTGGCATGGTGGCGGCGTTGGGCAATGTATTTGACCAGGGTCGACATGATCTCTTGGTGATGGAAAGTGTCCGCGACTGGGATGTTGTGCTGAGCCATGGTGAACGGTGGGTACAGCAATTCTTCCTGATTTTCATCCTGATGATAGTGTTCAACGGCAAAAGCTTCTTTGAACAGCAAGCCACTGCTCAACAGGTAACTTTCCACTTGTGGATAGCCTAATTCCTGTAAATGGATTTCAACGCCATTTAACAGCAGGTTGAGGTTGTGTTCATGATAAAAACTGTCGTAATCCCAGTACTTGCCGATGTCGTCGCGCAAGTTCAGGTAATCTATCACCACCACCATGCGTTTGATGGGGTGAGCTTCAGGGGCAGGGTAATGGTACCGGTAGCTGCCTTTGGGCTGACAAGCAGTCAGCCCAATAAGCAGCAGCAAACAACAAGCAGTTTTGCCCATGTCATTGTCCTGAGTTTTTGTGGACTTTACCGCCTTTCATCACAAAATCCACATCCAGCAGTTCCTCAATATCTGTCAATGGGGAGCCGTCGGTGGCAATGATGTCCGCTTGTTTGCCAATCTCTAAGGTGCCCAGTTGGTCACTCATGCCAATTAAGTCCGCGGCATTGACAGTGGCGCTGACCAGGATGTCAGCATTGGGCATGCCTGCCTGATGCATCAACACCGCTTCCTCGGCATTGGTGCCATGTGGAGAGATGCCACTGTCGGTACCGTAGGCGATTTTGACGCCTGCCTCATAAGATTTGATGAAGTTGCCTTGCATGTCCTCACCAACCTTGATGGCTTTGGCGGCTACTGCCGGGGGCAAAATGTCGGTGTTTTTGGCTATTTTCAACACGGTGTCGCCAGCCAGTAAAGTGGGCACCAGGTAAGCACCGGTTTTTTTGAATAATTTAATCGCATCTGGACCGGTGTAAGTGCCGTGTTCGATGCTGTGAACGCCGGCTTCAAGGGCAGCGATGATGCCGTCTTCCTGATGAGCGTGCGAAGCCACCTTTTTGCCCATGCGTTTGGCCGCCAACACCACCTCTTTTAATTCATCCATTTCCATTTGTTGGCCGGTGCCGGTGGCGCGATCGGTCATGACCCCGCCGGTGGACGTGATTTTAATTAAATCGGCACCGTATTTGATCGCGTCACGAGCTGCCCGTCGACAATCATAAGGGCCGTCACAGATGGACCTGTCGGTATAAAATTCCATCAGCTCCGGTTTGATGCCGCTGACATCCGCATGACCACCAGTGATGCCTACACCACCTGCGGCAATGACCCTGGGGCCGTCAACCCAACCTTGTTTGATGGCATCTCGGTAAGCATACATGTATTGTGAGTTGGAACCCACATCACGCACCGTGGTGAATCCGGCCAGCAAAGTTTTCATGCCATGATGGACGGTGCGCATGCCCACCAGTTGGTTTGACATTTTCAGCGCATCGCGATCATTTTTAGGGCCCAATTCGCCTTGTAGGTGGACATGCATGTCCATCAAACCAGGCATCACAAAAGCCTCGCGTAAATCAATCACGGTGATGTCTTGGCTTTCGTCGTGAGACGTGAATCCGGCATCAATACCGGTGATGATGCCATCCTTGATGGTGATGGTTTGATTTTTCAGCGGTTGTTCACCGGGCACAGCCAGCAATTCACCGGCATAGATCAGGGTGGTTTTGCCATCGGCGTTTAATGACGGCAGCAAAACCATCAACAGGGCGATTAATTTAAGTCGGATCATGGGAGCTCAAAGTTGTAAAGTAGCTACATGATAGCAGATTGATTGACCCCACCAAAGTGGCTTCTGCTGTTCAACGTTTCAATGGTAAACTGTGTTCAATTTATGCCAGGCCAAATAATGTCAGAGACAGGTTCACAGTTAATAGTCGGATTGATCCAAATCGCACCCGTGTGGTTGGATCGATTAAAAACCACTGCCAAAATCATTGATTACCTCCATCAGGCTGGGCAACAAGGTTGTCAGTTGGTGGCCCTGGGCGAGGGCTTGTTGCCTGGCTATCCATTCTGGATTGAATTGACCCACGGCGCCCGCTTCAATGCCCAAGACCAAAAAGAATTCCACGCGCATTACTGTCAACAGGCCGTGCAAATTGAACGGGGTGATTTGGATGAGATTTGTGCCGTGCTCAAACAACATCAGATGGCAGCGTATTTGGGTATCATCGAAAGGCCACAAGATCGCGGCGGTCACAGCTTGTATTGTTCGATTGTTTACATCAATGAACAGGGTGTCATTAAATCCGTACACCGTAAATTACAGCCCACCTATGAAGAACGCTTAACCTGGTCACCAGGTGATGGACATGGTTTAACAACCCACCGCTTGGGTGACTTTACGGTCGGCGGACTGAACTGTTGGGAGAACTGGATGCCACTGGCACGCACAGCATTGTATGCCCAAGGTGAGGACCTGCATGTGGCCAACTGGCCTGGCAGCATCCGCAACACCCAAGACATCACGCCGATGATGGCCAAAGAAGGCCGCTCCTTTGTGCTGTCAGTCAGTGGCTTGATGCGCCCACAGGATTTTCCAGAAGACAGTCCGCATTACCAGGCGTTAATGAAAGATTGTCCTGAAGACTTTTTAACCGATGGCGGTTCTTGCTTGTGTGCCCCCAATGGTGAATTTATCATTGAACCTCAGGTGGGAATGGAAGGCGTTTTTACTGCCACCATCAATCATCAAAAAGTGTTTGAAGAGCGCCAAAATTTTGATCCGGTGGGACATTATTCTCGACCTGATGTGTTGCAATTAACGGTCAATCAATCTCGTTTAAATAACATCAAGTTGAAGTGAGTGCGCCTAGGGTGGGCACGATCTGAGGTTGGTTTGGCCTGAAAATCTTTAACCTCATTCAGCGCCATAATCACCACCTAAACTGTTAAGGCCAGCAGTTGAATAAAATAGACGAAATTTGACTGCCATAACGACATGCCTTCCACAAGGAGTGGTTACAATCTTAGCCATGAAAAAGCTATTAAACATGTTGTGTTTTGTTGCGCTGTTTGCTTGCACAGGGCACCCTGATAACATCAAACCCGTGAAGGGCTTTGACTTGGACAAATACCTGGGTACCTGGTATGAAGTGGCCAGGCTGGACCATTCTTTTGAACGAGGCATGCAACAAGTGACCGCCACTTACTCAATGCGTGATGATGGCGGTGTCAAGGTATTAAATCAGGGTTTTGATACCACCAAACAACGCTGGGAAAATGCCGAAGGGAAAGCTTATTTTGTTGATGATGAGGACACCGGTTACTTGAAAGTATCCTTCTTCGGGCCGTTTTATGGCGCTTATGTGGTGTTCGAATTGGACTCGGCATATCAATATGCCTTTGTGGCCGGCAACGATTATGATTATTTGTGGTTGTTGTCCAGAACGCCAGAAGTCACTCTCGCGGTTAAACAGCGCTTTGTTCAATTGGCTAGAGACAAAGGCTTTGCTGTAGATGAGTTGATCTGGGTTCAGCATCCATAGCAGTTCATTCTGCTTTGATCGCATAAACAGTAAGCCATGTTCTCAACCAATCGGGTTTAATCGCTTACCGAATGATTTTATTGGCAGAATTTTCTGTCTTAGCCTCATTGTTTGGCGTTGATTTTGGATTTGATGTTTCGCAGGGTTTTCTGCAAGTGTTCAATGGCAGGTTGGCGACGGGCTTGCTGCGGACCATACCTCAGTTGCAAGTACATCTGAGTGAAATGTTCAACCTGAGCACGGGTGTTGGGATATTGGTTCATGATGAGCTCGGCCAAGTGCTCCAACCCCTTGGGGTGTTGGGCATATATTTCGGGTTCTGCTTTGGCCAAACGGGCGAACTGTAAGTACAGTTTTTGCAATTCATGGTATTTGCGTCGTGACATCAGGTAAAGCGGAATCAGACTCAATAAGGCGGTAAACAGCAGAATGCCGGCCACCATCAGTGCCAGATTTTTACCGTCTCTGTGCTCGATACCAATGGCATTGAACAAGGCCTGTTGTTTGTTAACATTGAAATCACGTACCCACTGGTTCCACTGATAACGGTATTTATCCATTTGTTCCTTGTAACTGATCAGCCATTCGTAATCGAACAGTGAACGTTTTTCATCCATCAATTCCCTTGCACCGCCTTCGACTCGTTCGGGTGCCACCATGCCAGTGGGGTCTACTCGTTGCCAATAACCATTGCCATTGGTATCCACTAAATAAACTTCAGCCCAGGCATGGGCATCAGATTGCTTGATCAACCAATACTCGCCGTTGTTGATGCCACCTTGGTAACCAGTGACCACTCGTGATGGAATACCGGCCATGCGCATCATCACCACAAAAGCCGATGCGTAGTGTTCGCAAAATCCGCGGCGACTGTCGAATAAGAATTGGTCAATAATTTCTCCTGACAGCGGCGGCGGTGAATACGAATAATAAAAGGCCTCCTGATTAAACCATTGGAGCACTTGAGTAATCAGCTGTATATCTTCCGGATATTGTGACTGCCATTCAGACATCAGCTGTTGAGTTCTGGGGTTCCCGCCAGCAGGTAATTTCACCAGCAACTCACGGTCTGCTGGTCTTAAATCTTCTGGGTATTTATCCGTTACCACAGAGCGCAATTCGTAATGGCGCAGTTGATTGATGGTGGTGGTCGAATACAACAAAGAATCCGGTAACAGAAAGACACCGGTTGGCGCAGCAGTCACGTAGTCCAGCCCAAACAAGTAATTTTGCCCAGTGCTTTCCAGTTCAACCTGATAGTTGACCGCCAAATCTTGATTAAATGAAGCAATCGGTTGGCGCAGGCGGTTGTGGCGCTGGCGGCTCCAGGTAGTGCCATCAAAATGCCACAACACGGGACCGCGCCAATACATCTGGTTGTTGGGTGGTGCCTGATCGCCAGCAAAAGTGACTCGAAAGGCGGGAGAATCGTCCATGAATAACTCAATGATTGACCCAGGGCTCATGGTGTCGCTGATGCCGGTTTTGCCTTCGCTGAAAATGTCCGGCGACCCCCAGATGGGAGCGCCCAGACGCGGAAAGACCAAAAAAAACAAAGCGGCAAATGGAATGGCCAGTGCCAAGTTGGCAGCGGTGGCCTTCAATTGTTTGCCATCCAGCCAGCGGTTGTTCTTTTCGTGATTCAATACCGCCAAGGCGTGGGTGGCCACATAGGCTGATCCAAACAAATAAAAAATCAACAACATGTCTTGCGAGTACAGGAACCGGGTGACGGTAACAAAATAACACAACATGACCACCAGCAAGGCATCACGCATGCGATACGTTTCCAGCAACTTGAGCACGGTCATTGAAATCAGGATGGTGACACTGATTTCGCGAGACAAGCCCAGACCCTGACTGTAGACAATCATCAACAGCACCATCACCGCCAACATAACCAACACACGCTTATAAGTTTGTTTGATGCGACGGGTTTGGGATATGTAACGAAAGCCAACAACAGCCAAGGTCATCGGTAAAAACCACAACGGCAAGCGTTGACTGTGAGGCACCACCGCAACCAATACCGCAGCAATCACCCAAAACAACTGTTTGTCGCTTAATTGTGAATGGATTCTGCTTATGCATCACCTCCTGCTTGAAATAAAGCCAAGGCTTGCAGGCATTGGTGTTTGTGTTGATCTCCAGAGGACATGGCAGAAGTGAAACCGGGTAAAGTGAGTTGATACTCCAATTGTTGTTGATCAGCGGCCAGCACCCATGCGGTGAGCCTGGATAATTTAAGTTCAACGTTGTTCATGCTGAATTGGCTGAAATCAAACCTCAGGTGTTTGCCTTGCGTCTGATTGAATTGTTTGACCCAAGTCTGATCACTTTGTGCGGATTTTTTCCAAGCAATGTCTCTGATGGGATCGCCTGGTTGGTAATTTCTGATGCCACTGAGTTCCTCCCCCTTAACCGGCGTTTGTAGGTCTCCCTCTAAGCCACCGTGGTTAGGGAAAGGTGGGCAGGGTTGTTCGGGCTTGGGGTATACCAAAATTGACACAGCGGGTGTGCAATAGGCCCAAACCGTGAACAGACCCATGGGATAGCGGGTTAAAATTTTGATGCGGTCAAGTGCTTGCCAGCCTCGTTGGGAGGTCATCACCAACGCATGTAGTTGCGCGGGGGATTGGTCGATATCAATCACATCATGGCTTAATGTGTTGCTGGTCTGAATTTGGAACTTTGGGTTGTCGGCATTCAACTGTATCCTGATTTCTGCTGGCTCACCCAGGTGTACCGGTTCGGCATGAATTTGTTCCATGCGAATGTTGCGTAAATTGAAAAAAGTTTTGTGTAAAATCACCTGTGCCAAGCCAAACAACAAGAACACCAGCATCAGGGTCATGTTGTTATTGAAATTCAAGCCAGCGAGCATCATCAAAAACCAAATCACCGCAAAAAATAAACCGGCTTTGCTGGGCAACACATAAATGCGCCGCCAGTTGAAAGTCACCGGCAACTGTTCTGCCCCGCGGCGGTTGATATACTGGTTAACTCGGCGCTTAAATGATTGGAGTATCATCGAGAATTTGATTGATACAAGGTCCCGCAGGTCGGCCATCAACAGTGACTAAGCGGTGGCGACAAACTGGATAAAAGGCCGCTTGAACATCAGCAGGGGTGACAAAATTTCGGCCTGCCATCCAGGCAAAACTTTGTGCCAGTCTAAACAGTGACAGACCGGCCCTGGGTGAAAGCCCGTGTTGTATCTCGTTGTGAGCACGGGTCTTTTTGATCAACAGTTGCAAGAAATCCAGCACTTCGTCGCTGGCATGTAACCTTGAAACTTGTTGTTGCCAAGCCAGTAAGTCATCAGGTGATGCCAATGGGGATATCGGTGTTTGGTAGGTTTTCAAGTACTCGCTGTCGTACAGCTTACGTTCCTGATCCTGGTTGGGGTACCCGAGTGATAAACTGACCAGAAAACGATCAAGTTGTGACTGCGGCAAGGGATAAGTTCCCGCTTCATCAATCGGGTTTTGCGTGGCCATCACGAAAAAGGTGGCTTCCAATGGATAAGTTTGTCCATCCATGCTGACTTGGTTCTCAGCCATGGCTTCCAGTAGAGCACTTTGGGTTTTTGGGGTGGCTCGATTGAGTTCATCAGCCAGCAAGAACTGGGTAAACACCGGTCCTTTGTGGTAGCTGAAGGTTTGGCTGTTTGAGTCATATATACTGACGCCAAGCACATCACTGGGCATCATGTCAGAGGTCAATTGAATGCGGTTAAAGTCCATGCCAAAAACTTGTGCTACTGCCGTGGCCAAGGTGGTTTTGCCCAAACCTGGCAAGTCCTCAACCAACACATGTCCACCTGCCAATAAGGCTGCCACCACCGTTTTGATGGCGTCTTCTTTGTCTAGGATTTTCTTGCCAACGGCAGCGATGATGTCTGCCACTGCCTGAGTCTCTTGACCTGGCAAGTTTTGTATTTTGGGATTGGATAAGTTTTCTGCCATGGGGATGCTTGCGTTCTTGTGTATATAGAAAGACCTTTAATGTGGCTTTATTTTACCATTAATAACTGTCAACACCCGGTGAATTTGGCTGATTGATTTTCTCGGTAACACTTAATTCTTCAGATTCAAGGCATGCTCAAAAGTTCACTTTTCCCGTGAAAGGTTCAGCCCAACGAGCCCAATGTTTCAACCCGAATCATGTTGGTGGTACCAGACAAGCCAAACGGGACGCCAGCGGTGACCACGAATTGGTCTCCAGGTGCGGCCATTTTTTGTTGGGTGATGACTTGGTTGGCAATTTCCACCATTTCATCGGTACTGGTGGCATCGTTGTTGAGCACCGGATTGATGCCCCAGGATACCGTCAGTTGTTGGCAGGATTTGATTGATGGGGATATGGCAATCACATCGGTGTGGATGCGGTTGCGAGCCACTCTGAGGGCCGTGGCGCCGGAACTGGAGAAACAACACATCACTTCAGCTGATAAGGTGGTGGCGATGTGACAGGCAGCAAAAGACACCGCATCCGGGGTGTTTTTTTCGGCCTTGAATTTGCGTTCGCGCATGCGCTTTTTGTAATCGGTATCAGACTCCACGGTCATGGCGATGCGGTCCATGGTCTGCACGGCTTTGATGGGGTGCTTACCGGTGGCTGTCTCAGCCGATAACATCACTGCATCGGTACCATCAAAAATGGCATTGGCCACATCGTTGGCTTCGGCGCGTGTGGGGATGGCATTTTCGGTCATGGTTTCCAGCATCTGGGTAGCAGTAATCACCGGTTTTCCTTTTTCCCGGGCTTTCTTGATCAGGCGTTTTTGTAACATCGGTACTTTTTCAGGTGACAACTCAACCCCCAAATCCCCACGTGCCACCATGATGCCATCGGCTTCTTTGAGAATTTCTTTGTAGTTGCGGATGGCGCCGGGTTTTTCAATTTTGGCCATCAGCTTGGCTTGGGAGTTGTGTTTCTCCAGGTGGGTTCTGGCCAACAACAAATCATCGCGATTGCGGACAAAACTCAAAGCCACCCAGTCGACATCCAGTTGCGCCCCCAAGGCAATGTCGGCGATGTCCTTTTCGGTAACAGCAGCAATACTCAAATCAGCATCGGGTACATTGATGCCTTTTTTGTTACTCAACACACCGCCACGGTCAACCTTGGTGTGGATGACCTGATTCTCGATGTTAGTCACCTTTAAAATCAATTTGCCGTCATCCAGCAGCAGCGAATCGCCGATGGTCACATCGGCATGTAAATTTTTGTAACTGATGCCCACGCCCGTTGCATCACCTGGCTGGTCCTGATTGGGGTAAAGTGCAAACCCCTGGCCTTTGGTCAATTTGATTTGACTATTGGCAAACAAACCCACCCGAATTTTGGGTCCTTGCAAGTCTTGCAAAATACCAATGATCTTACCCAGCTGATTGGCCACTTGGCGTATGTTGGCAACATTTTGTTGGTGGTCTTCGGCCGTACCGTGTGAAAAATTCAAGCGAAACACATTCACCCCTGCTTTGATTAAGGATTCAATTTTTTTCGGTGATTGGCTGGCTGGACCGAGGGTGGCAACAATTTTGGTTTTGCGTTTCATGACTTAAATGAGACCTTTTTTGGCTGACTGTTTTGCTTTATATTATAGTTAATAATTGATGTCACAATTGTTATAATCTTGATTTTTCAATGTCAGGAGTGCTTCATGGCCTTGGTCCACTGCCCAGCTTGTCGAACCAAAATGTCTTCAGTTGCCACCGTTTGTCCAAACTGTGGATACAGTCGTGATGCGGAAGCCCAAATCGATCCTGAGCAAGTGAAGTTATTCCAAAGGCGCTTGTTTCGTGATCGCATGTACAAGCTGCGGATGTTGAGCTATGTGGCAATGACCATCACCATGATTGGTGCCTTACCGATGTTGTGGGATTACATTCAAGGCGTGGAACAAGCGGAACCGGTGGTGTTGTTAAAACATTGGGGTATTTACGCCATTGCTGTGGGTTTTGTGCTGTATTTGCTGATTCGTATGGCCATGGTCTACCTGCGCCGCCAATACCGCGCTAATTTGCCAACGGAGTAATAAGGCAGCCCACCCATTCTGAAGTTAACCCGTTGTTGAATCATTCATCGCCACTTGGGTAGTTGGATTAAAATTCTTTTTCCAGCACAAACTGCTCAACCTGATCCAAGATTTCAATTTTCTGGTGGTCATCAGCCTCTTTGCGCAGGTTATTGAGGTGTTCAAACCACAAAACAAACTCATCACCAAAGCGTTGTTCCATACGTGCCAGGGCATCGATTTGCCACAGCGTGTGCTGCTCTGATGTCAGTGACTGGGGAAAATTTCTGGCTTTGTAACGCTGAATCAATGGCATGGCCCGTTGGTCATTGAAACCATCGGCCTGCCAAGGGATGTTGGCGGGGTCGGACTGGCGAATGGCTTCCAGCTGAGCGCGTTCTTTGAAACTGAAAAAACCACCATAAATCATTTCATCGACGTCGTCATTGGCGGCATCAAAAGGTTGGTCGAAAACCGCTGCTGCTTTTTTCTCCAGGCCGGCCACCGGTTTGAACGCTTCCAGGTGTTGTTGGCATTGGCCATAATCCAGTCCGATGCGATCCAGGTCCACGCCTTTCAACACCGACAATGGTGAGACAAAGGGTGATTTATTGAGGTGAATGGTTTTTAGGTGGATGCGTTCGACCCCTTCGGGTAAGTCGGCTTTGGGGGTATACAGGCGATCTTGAATGTCGGCAACATCCAGTTGCAGAAAGTCCTGTGGATCATGCCTCAAATCATAACAAATGATGCCGTTTTTGTTGTGTGGATGGATGGCCAGTGGCAGCATCAAACTCAGGCAGCCAAACTCGGCTGGGATTTTATTCGAGACATGAACGATTGGTTGCATCAACTGCCAATTCAACAGGCTGCGCACGGTGTCTTTGTTGCGCAACTTGAGGGCAAAATCAAACAATTTGGGCTGTTTGCTTTGAATCAGTTTGGCCAATTGAATGGTGGCCTCGACATCAGACAAAGCATCATGGGCAGCGGCGTGTACCAGGTTGTTGGCTTGGGACAGGTGCTCCAGTCTGAAACTGGGTTTGCCTGGCTCGTGCATGGGCCATTCGATGTCTTCAGGGCGCAAGGCATAAGTGGCACGCACCACATCAATCAGGTCCCAACGTGAATTGCCGTTGAGGTATTCGCGTTGGTAAGGGTCATACAGGTTTCGATACAGCATTGAGCGCACACACTCATCATCAAAACGGATGCTGTTGTAGCCGACCCCACAGGTGCCTTCCTGGCTCAGGATTTCATGCACTTGCGCCGCGAAACGGTGTTCGGGCAAGCCTTTTTCTACACACAACTGCGGTGTGATGCCGGTCACCAGACAGCTGCCAGGATCGGGCAGGTAGTCATTGACCGGTTGACAATAAAACATGTCTGGGTCTGCCACCGGATTCAAATGCTCGTCGGTGCGGATTCCGGCAAATTGAGCGATGCGATCGTAGCGGGTATTGGTGCCAAAAGTTTCCAGGTCGTACCAATAAAATGTATTCACAATTGCTCCAAATAAACTGATTATAGGGTTTATCAGTCTTTGGTTTCAAATTTATCTACCGCACATTGGCAAGGAATTAACCCAAGGTGACATATCTTCATTCCTGTAAAAAGCGGTTGGCTTTTTTTGCACGTTGTCAGGGCAATGAAATAAAAGTAGAATAACCACACAAAATTATTGGGAGAAAAGAATGAAAAAGTTGTTTGTGTTTATGTTGTTGGCTGGAAGTCTGTCAGTTAAAGCTGCTGAAATACAGTTGGATTTTGTGTTTGCTGATAACAACACCGGTGCAGAAGCGGTCGGTTTTATTGTGGTTGATGATGCTTTTTTAATCAATCCAACCAGTGGCGGCCCAGTTCTGAGAGGATTTGGTGAAGGTTATTATGAATTTCCAGATCCTGCCATCGTCGATTTACAATTCACCGTCACTGGAAGTGATACCAGCAATGGCGATTACAGTTTGAATGACTATTCAGCTATGGTGTTTCAAACCAACGGTGGTACTTTGGATTTATTGATTCAATTGATTGGTCAAGCCACCAATGACGATGACTGGGGCACAAGTTATTCAGGTCTGGCCGGAGATTTCAACTTGTTCGCAGATAACCTAAATGAAAGGCAACTAAATAACGGTGATTATTCGGGAATATTTGGTGGTGTGGTTCCCAATGGATGTAATTTTTTCACCTTGTGTACCTTGGGAGACACCATGGTTCTGCAATCGATTTCAGGTGGTCCGCAAGGCAGTCCACAACCGGTGCCAGCAATCAATGCACTGGGTTTGTTGACTTTAATGTCTATATTGTTGGGAGTTACGGCAGTTTTCAGACACCGATTCAGTGTCTAATAACATGTTATGTTGACCGCAAAGGCCCATCATTGAGATGGGCTTTTTTTATGCACTGATAAAGTGGGTGGCTGCTGCCGGCGATCAAAATAAAACAACATGCCAACCAGGATAAATGCCACGCACAGCACCAAGATGGACCACAGTAACTGAGGATTCGGATGTGCGTGTGGCATCACATTGATGCCATTGATTTGCCATGGCCAAACTTTAAACAAAGTGCCAGCCATCAGACCAATCAAGACATACAATGTGGCATCATGGTGTTTGGCTAACAGCCACTTTAGTAAGCGAGAAAAAAGCAACAGACCCACGATACAGCCGGTGGCAAAAAGCATCAAAGTGGACCAATCCCGGGATTCAACTGCAGTAATCAGTAAGGTGTATTTGCCCAGTAAGATCAATATCAATGAGCCGGAAATTCCAGGCAGTATCATGGCACTGATGGCTATCATGCCCGCTAACAACATGCCCAGCGTTCCAGTCGGTAATAGTCCCAGATTTTGGGTGCTGAGCAGAAACCCCAAAAGGGTTCCCAAAATCAGCAGCATCCAATTGAGCAATGAAGGGGAGCGGTTTTTAAGTAACAATAAGCCCACCGATGCCATAATCAGGCCCATAAAAAATGACCAGGTTATCACCGGGTACCATTCAAGCAGGTACTTAAATAAACTGGCGAAAGCGAAGATGGCGGTTAAGATTCCCGCAAACACGGCCAGCAAAAACCAACCATCGACCGCTTTCCAGGCTTGGGCAAAGCGGCCACTGAATGCCATTTTAATGCGGTTCAAATTGATGGCCGCAATGGCATTGATTAAACGCTCGTAAATTCCCGTAATCAGGGCAATGGTACCACCAGAAACACCCGGGACCAAATCGGCCATGCCCATCAGCATGCCTTTGAAGTAGATAAAAAGATAAGTCATAAAATGAAAGATGCTGTCATGGTGCCGCCTTTATGTCCTGGCCAAGCCTTTGGGCAGCAAAGCTTCGATGCTTTGCATGATTTCAATTTGATCGATCAGGTCATTAACATAATCCAACCGATCGGTTTCGATGACCAATAGTTTACTTTTATCGTAGCCGGCAATCCAGTTTTGGTAGAGTTTTTCCAGGCGCTTGAGGTAACTGAGCGGCATGTCCTGTTCCATTTTGCGGCCGCGCAATTTGATGCGTTTGCGGGTGGTGCGCATGGGGCAGGTGAGGTAAATCATCAGGTCAGGTGGTTTGATCGCTTGTTGGATGCCTTGGTACAGGCTTTGGTAAGTCTGCCAATCGCGTTTGTTGATTTTGCGCATTTGGTGCAGGGCGGTGGCAAAAATTTCCACGTCTTCAAATACGGTGCGGTCTTGAATCACCACACCAGGTGTTTGTTCCAATTGTTGGTGAATTTTGAATTTGGATGCCAGAAAATACAACTGCGAATGAAAAGCCCAGCTTTTCATGTCCTTATAGAAGTCGGCCAGGTAAGGGTTGTTGTCATTGGGTTCATAAAATGGGGTGATGTCGTAGGTTTGGGTCAGAAACTCTACCAGTGATGTTTTTCCTGAGCCGATGTTACCGGCAATGCCTATGATTTTTTGTTCGTCCATGGGCGCTATTTTAGTCTGAAATGTGAGGTAAGATGTTAAGCATGTCAAAACTAATGCTGCCTTTGTGGATTTTTCTGGCTGCCTGTTATCCATGGCCAACCAGTGCCAGCCAATGGCAGGAGAAAATCCATCGCGATGGCATCCTCATCGAACAGCAGCAGCGCCACAAAAAGTTCAGACAGATGCACACCAGAGGACAAATGACGATTCAAGCAAAACCTGCTGCTGTACTGGCCTTGCTGCAAGATTTACCGGCATGCCAACAGTGGTTGTATGGTTGTCGATCGGCAAAACGTTTACCCAATGGCCTGGTGCACATGGTTTTTGATGGACCCTTGTGGTTTAAAGACCGTGACGTGGTGTTTGTGACTGAGAGCCAACATGATTCCAGCACAGGGGCATGGAAAATTGCCATCACCAGTCAAGCCCATTCAGCCCTTGAGTCCAAGGCCATCAGAATCCAACAAGCGTCTGCCAGTTGGGTATTGCAGCCAATGGCCTCAGGTCAGCTGCAGATCACTTACGAACTGTATATGGACCCGCAAATCAGATTGCGATCAGGGGTCAATAAGTACAACCGCGATGCCATGTTTCGAAGTTTAAAGGCGCTGCGTGAATGGGTGCAATTGCCGCCGTACTCAACGGCACCAGAGCCTAAACCTTCGGACTGAGTTTTATCAATCCGCTTCATCTAGTGCCATTCCGGTCCAACTGTAGTGATGAATGCGTTGTTGTTCGCTGGGCTTCTCCACTGCAACCACATCAAATTCTGGATATGGGGGAGAGGTGGGTGTGAGCTGGCTGGTTTTCAGTTGCCCGCCAGTGAAAAAGTCGATGGTTTGTGGCTCATCTGCAGTCAGGGTTTGCATCAGGGCTTCTAAGTTCTTTTCTTTGGCTTGGATTCCGTTGATGGCCAACAATTGGTCTCCAGCGGTCAAACCAGCTTGCCAAGCCGGGCTGTCCCGATCGACCGTTTTGACCAGAACCTGATTCGGTTTGAATTCAAATTGGGCGCCCACCCACACAGTTTTAAGCGCTTCTTCGTCCTCCTTGGGTGCCATTTTCAAGCCGTAAAAATCCAACAGCGCAGAAAAATCGATGGCGGTGGTGCCTTCCACATAGGCAGACCAAAAATCTTGCATGTCTTGGCCAGTGAGTTCCTCAAGCAAACTCAACACGTCTTGTTTGCGATACCCCTTATCGATGTTGTGGTGTTTTTCATAAAGGGCCCGTTGTAAATCATCCAGGTTGACCCGGTTGTTGGTCAAAGCGCGCATTTCTTGGTCCAGACGCCAGGCCACCAGGCTGCCCTCCAGGTAAATGCTGACAGAATCGTTGTGACTGAGTTGTGGATCCCTTTTCAGCCAGGTGTCCCAACTGGTGGCGGCCACTGACTGTCGCAATCTGCCGGGCTTGTTCAGGTGTTGGTGAATGTTAGCTGCCAGGCGTTCATAATATTCTTCGGCTGTGTAGATACCACTGCGCAACAACAACAGGTCGTCGTAATAACTGGTGATGCCTTCGGCCATCCAAAACAGGTCGGAATAGTTTTCGACTGAATAGTCATAAGGCGCAATGCCAGCGGGGCGGTAAGCTTTGACATTCCAGGTGTGAACAAACTCATGGGCCGTGGTGGCCAAGACTTTCAGGTATTTTTCGCGGGGCGCAAAATTAAAGCGGTCTTGTTGAATGATGGTGGAATTGACATGTTCGGTGGCACCGCGTAAACCATCACCCACATGGTACATGTACAGGTAACGATCGAAGGGATAATCGCCCCAAATGTCTTGGGCGGCATGGTGCATGGCGGTCACTTGTTGTTGCAAATCATCGATGTCATGGTTGCCTTGTCCCCAAATCAGAATTTCATATTGGCGGTTATCAACCTGAAATGATTGGAATTCATGAATGCCTGATTCGATGGGTGAATCCACCAGTTGGTCATAGTCTTTAGCGGTGAATTGGTGGTCTCCAGTGGCTGTCAGTCCGGAGCGGGACTGCCATGGCTCTGGCACGGTTAAACCCACAGTCAGTGCTTGTTGGCGGTAAGTCGGCGCATACATAAAAACGCCACTGGCATCCAAGTAAGCGTGGGTTTCGTCGATGTGAGCAACCCGGTACTTGAGCATGTTGGCATACACTTCATAAGTCACGGTGATGTCACCGGGTTGGTTAAGCCACAGTTTCCAGGTGTTCTTATCGGTTTTATCCCATTGGATGGTTTGGCCGTTGGTGTGGCTGGCAGCAAAATTGAGGATGTTTTTGCTCAAGTCCAAAATTTCGTAACGACCTGACCGCCACACCGGTAATTTGAGCTGTAAGGTTTTGGTGGCAACGGCAGGAAAAGTGATTTTGACTGCAGCCAGGTGTTGGGCAGCATCGGTCACCTCCAAGTGGTAACTGACGGGTGCTTTGGCCCAAGAGTTGTTACAGCACAAGCTGCACATAATCAGAAAAAATAAGGCAATCGTTGGTTTGGTTTTCAATGGATTCATGGGTAAGTGTTAAATTGTGGTTTGGCCAAGAATTATTTGGCGTGGTACTGAATTCTGGGGTCGTTGAAATCAATGGCTTCAAAAGAAATGATGTCGATTGTGTCGATGCTGCGCTTGATGATGCCACCGTCGTTGTCAGCGGCCATAAAGGTTAAGCGCTCTTTACCAGATTGGGTTTCGATATCAATGGGTAACACCCGCTGGTACGACTCGGCACCATCGGCTTGTGTTTGGCAAACGATGTTCAATCTTCGCTTTTGAATGATGGCAGCTTCTAACATATCGGAAGCGCCACAACTTAATGGTTTATTCATGCGCAAAAGCTTATCATAAGTGGTCGTTATTTTTTAATGGCACAAGCACAGTTATTTTTCTTGAGGCATTAAAAAATGATATTAACCGCAAAACAAATAGCCCAGGTGGGTGCCGATATCCTGGCGCAGGGCTATGTGGTACTGGATGACGTGCTCACGGCAAATGAAGGGCAGCTGATGCTGGATGCGTGCTTGGCGATTGAACCAGAACATTTTTTTACGGCTGGGATTGGTCGTCACCATGGCCACCAAATCAATGCGGATATCCGTGGCGACAAGATGACCTGGCTGGCTGATGATTTTGCTGGTACAGTGGCTTATATGCAATCTATGGAGGCAGTTAAATTGTCATTGAATCAGTGGTTCTATTTGGGGTTGAATCATTATGAACTGATGTTTGCCAGCTATCCCATTGGCGCGTTTTACCAAAAACACATGGATACCTTTGTGCTGGCCAACGGCACCAAAAACCAACGCAAAATCAGTACGGTGTTGTATTTGAATCAAGCTTGGCAGCATGCTGATGGTGGTGAATTGGTGCTGTATTTACCGCAGCAAGCAGAGTCTGGTGTGGTCATTGAGCCAGTGATGGGTCGTTTGGTGATGTTTGTCAGTGATGAAATACCCCATGAGGTGTTGGTGACTCATCAAATCAGACACAGCCTCACCGGTTGGTTCAGAACTGCTGCAGGCCGCTGATTAAAAGCATAAGCCGATTAAGTTAAATGGTCATCGCTGGTTGCTGTAATGCATCCAGTTGAGCGGACAAGTCTGCCAGATGCTGGGTCCAGAAAGCCGGCGTATCAAACCAACCAAAGGCCGGTGGAAAAGCCGGGTCGTCCCAGCGTCGAGCAAGCCAAGCCGTGTGATGAATCAGACGCAATGTGCGCAACGCTTCAATCATTTTCAATTGCTGAATTGGGAAAGTTCTGAAGGCGTTGTACGCTTCGCTGATTTGGGCGATTTGTCGCCGTTGTTCATCGGTGGTACCCGACAACAACATCCATATGTCCTGAATGGCCGGCGCATTGCGGGCATCATCAAAATCAACCAGGTTTGGGATGTCTTCTCGCATCAAAATGTTACCCACATGTAAATCACCATGCACCCTGATTGGACTGGCGCCGGCAAGCTGTTCTTTAACCACGGCCATGATGTCGTTGCTTATCGACAGGTAAGCACTTTTTTGTTCAAAGGGGATGAATTGGTTGGCGACAAAATCGATGCTGTCCTGACCAAAGGTCTGGGCATCCAGTGCTGGTCGTGATTGGAACAGCTGTTGTTCACCAATCAGGTGCAAGCGGGCCAGTGTTCTGCCCATGATCGCCAAGTTATCTTCATGGTCTAATTCAGGAGCATAACCCCCGGTTCTTGGAAACAAAGCAAAGAGAAAGTTTTGTTGTTCGAACAAGCTTTCTCCAGTTTCATTTTTTATCGGCACCACCACCGGAATGTCATGCGCTTGTAAATCAAATAAAAAATCGTGTTCCTCTTGGATTTGTTCGCGATTCCAGCGATTGGGTCGGTAAAATTTAGCCACCAATGGAGAAGCGCCGTCAATGCCAATCTGGTACACCCGATTTTCATAACTGTTCAATGCGGTGATGCGGCCATCGGTTGTGAACCCTTGTTGTTCTGTGGCTGTTAAGATTTGATCAGGGGAAAGGGCTTCGAAAGGGTGGCTGTTGGTTTGTTGCATGATCGCATTGTATCAGAGACCGCTGACATTAAAACCGGAAAACAACATCTGCACAAATTTCACCCGGTTCATTTATAATGATTCTGGTTTCAATCAAAGGTTAGGTAGCAGATGTACTTCAGTTGGTTCACCTTGGCGTATTACGTGTACTGGGTGATATTGATATACGTGACCTGGCAAATCATCAACCAATACACCATCAGCTCCAGGGCTTCGGCATGGTTGTTTGCGGTTTATATGTTTCCTGTGGTGGGTTTGGTGACCTATTTTATTTTTGGGGTGAAACGTCGCAAACGCAAAATTTATCAACAAAAACAGTCCGCCAACCAAAAGGCCAGGGAGTCTCGGCAACAACGCTTCAAAAAAGCGCTGGAACGCAACCATGAAGACCTGCAAAAATTCAGTGCCTTAACAGCCATGGTTTATCGGGACACAGGCAATGGCATCACCGCCAACAACCACTTGAGTTTGTTGGAAAACGGCGAACAAAAATTTCCCCGTTTATTTGCAGACATCGAGCAGGCCAAACACAGCATCCACCTGGAATACTACATTTTCAGGTTTGATGATGTGGGCAGCGAGTTGGTACACCGCTTGATACAAAAAGCCAAAGCCGGCGTTGCTGTTCGCATGGTTTACGATGATTATGGGTGTTTGGGGTTGAACCAAGCGGTACTGAATCGCATGCGCTCTCATGGTATTGAGGTTTGGCCATTTGCTGAAATTAATTTGTTTGCATTCACAGAACGTTTGAATTACCGAAACCACCGCAAAATTGTGGTCATCGACAACCGCATCGCTTATGTGGGTGGCATCAATGTAGGCGATGAGTACAAAAATGATCCCAATGACCATTCCAGCCAGTCGTTTTGGCGAGACACTCATGTCCGCATCGTGGGTCCTGGCGTGGCTTACCTACAACAAATTTTTCTCAATGACTGGAACTTCTGCACCGAGCAGAATTTGCCGGTCACTGTTGACATACCCGAGGAATCTACCGAATTACCACAAGATGACAAAGGCCAGCTGTTACAGGTCATTGCCAGTGGGCCCGATTCACCCCAGCCCTCAATTTTATTTGCGATGTTGAAAGCCATTCACACGGCTGAAGAAGAAATACTGATCACCACCCCATATTTCATTCCCAACCCGTCGTTAATGAAAGCCTTGAAAATAGCCGTCATTTCAGGCGTATCTGTTAAAGTTTTGGTGCCTGATGCTTCGGATAATTGGGTGGTGAATGCGGCTGCGCAGTCTTTTTATTATGAATTGTTGATGGCCGGTGTGGAATTTTATAAATACACCAAAGGCTTTATCCATGCCAAAACCATGGTGGTGGACGATTACCTGACGGTGATGGGCACGGCCAATTTTGACGAGCGCAGTTTTGAATTGAATTTTGAGGTCAACGTGCTGATTTTTGGCGAACGCTTTGCCAGCCAGGTCAAACAAGCCTTTATTCAAGACATCAAAGCAGCCAAACAGTTGCATGTGTCCTCTTGGGAAAGGCGCTCTCAGCTTAAGAAGTTCTTAGAAAAAATGGCGCGACTGATTGCGCCCATCCTCTGATTAATCAGCAACTTTTCGCGCCACCCAAAAATGGTCTTGGGTGGTTTGCTGGTTGTGTACATGTGTCAGCGAATCTTCCCACAACAAATTAAAACCCAAAGTTTCTAGTAGCCCTGAAAGCCACTGAACATCGTGGTGGTAGACATAGGTTGAACCTGAGGCAGAACCCGATTGCTGAAACCCATCATCAGCCGGTGACCCTTCAATGGTACTGAGGTATATGACGCCGCCAGCCTGTAGCAGATCTGCGCATTGTGTCACCATGTTTTTGGCTTCCTGGTGGTTCAAGTAGGGCAAACAAAAAGCCGCCATCACGGCGTCAAAAGGACCCGTTAACTGCTGCAACTGGCGACAGTCCATCACTTCATATTGTTGTTCTGGATTTAACTTTTTCGCTAGGGCCACCATGCGCGGTGCCAAGTCGATGCCAAGAATCTTGAGGTCGGGCCTTTTGCTGAGTAAGTAATGACTGACGTTGCCAGGCCCACAACCCACTTCCAGCAAGGTTTTTTGTTGTAGACTCAAAGCAGCCATAAAGCGGTCGAAACTGGGTCGGTATAAAGTGAATGTCTTAAAATATGCCAGGTATTGATCGGCATTGGCATCAAAAGTAGCCACAGTGGTTTGGTTAGGGTCTTGATCACTCATACCAAATGACTCAGTCAGTTGCTGCGTGTTTCCTTATGATGCCGGGCTGACCAGCCGCTTGTCTTTTTTCATCAATGATTTTGACCAGAGCTGCGGTATATGGCGCGGCATCATCCGAATGCAGGTGTGACCACTCAGGCAGCCTGAAACCCTGTAATTCTGGGTGGTCTTCAAAATGAACACCCAAGGAGTTGGTGTCCTCTAGCAGGCGGTCCCAATGGCTTGCGCGTGGCTGCCTTTGGTTTTCACGGGGGCGGTACTCGCCGCTGGAGGGTGGTCGGATGAATATCACATCGCCACCACGCGAACGAATGGTGTTGATGTCATTAATCACACCGGCCAGGTAGGCGTCGATATCAAAAGGTGCCGGACCCCGTTTATCACTCATTTGCATAAAACCTAGCCAAGTCATTTGAGCCTTTTCCTGGTAGTAGGGCAGTTCTTCGACTTTCCAAAACATTTTGGTGTCGCGATCACGGGTGGCGTCAGAAAGGTTCCAAACCCCCATGCGAGGGTCGAAAACACCTTCGCGATTGGGCATGGGAATGCGTTCAATCAAGGTAAACAATGGCCAATTTTCACCATCATAAAAGGACAGGTGAGGTTCAATCCATTCACTGAGAAGCTGCCCAAAGCGTTGGCTGGGGCTTTGGTTCTTAAAGTACTCAGGCGCATCGGCAGCTATCCCGCCCCCGTGCCTGAAAAAACTGCCGGGGGTGATGCCAATATACAGCAAACCTTTGAAGTTTTCGTCTGCTGCCAAATCTGCCAAAATGGGCCTGGGATTGGTTCCCGCCAGCGCCAATTGAATGGGCCTTTGGCCAGTCATGTGTTCATAGGTATCCAAATCGAAATCAAACAAAATGCGGCTGGCACCAATGATGGCCACAGTAGATTCATCACTGTCAGCCAGGCGTCGGCGTTGGTTGGCCCACAGCCCATTATTGTCAATGTAAGCCTCTGGCGCATAGCCCCAGATGTGTCTGGCATTGTATTCCCAGGCCAGCAAACCGGCTGTCATCAGTAACACTGCCAGCACCAAGGCTTTGGGCCAGTCCAGCTCGGGAACCAACCTGTGCTCAAAGGATTCAGGTTTAGAATTGGAAATAGATGAAGGCATCGCCGCTCCCCTGTGTGATGATGATTAAAAACAACATGCAAGCCCAAATGAACCCAACTGCCCACCAGGACAGTTTGGCAACCACAGACTCCAAAGTCCTGTTGCGCATGCGCCAATGTACCAGCAGCATCAGTAGCGTTACCAAGGCTGCTTCAATCATGTGAATGGTGGCCAGCACTGGCTTTCCTTCCGGATTCAAGCCCACCATCGACTGGACCAATCCAAAGGCCTGTGGAAAGGATTGGGCCCGGAAAAACACCCATGTGATGTTGACCAGCAAATAAGTCAACAAGCCGAACAGCAATGGCATGAGTCCGGCTTTAAGCCAAGCCAAGTGACCAAAAGCTTTTTGGCAGCGACGTTCAATCGCCAAGTACAAACCATGTAAGCCACCCCAAATCACGAATGTCCAACTGGCACCATGCCAAAGCCCGCCAATCAGCATGGTCAGCATCAGATTGATGTAGGTTCTTACTGGGCCTTTGCGGTTTCCGCCCAGCGGAATGTACAGGTAATCACGCAGCCAAGTAGACAGTGAGATATGCCACCGTCGCCAAAAATCAGAAAAACCGATGGCGGCATAAGGGTAGTTGAAGTTATTGGGCAAAGAAAAGCCCAGGGTCAATGCCACGCCGATGGCGGTGGTGGAATAGCCGGCAAAATCAGAAAAGATTTGTCCAGCAAAAGCAAAGGTACCTAACCAGGCATCAACCATGGTGACCGCACCTCTGGCGCCATAGACTGAATCAACAATGGGTGCCAGTAAGCCATCGGCGACGACCACTTTTTGAAACAAGCCCAAGGTCATCAAGCCCAGCCCCCAAGTCAACATTTTTTGACTGGCTTTCTTGGGCACTTCGAATTGTGGAATCAAATAGGTAGGTCTGACAATCGGTCCAGCGACTAACTGCGGGAAAAAAGTCACGAACAAAGAAAAGTCCAACAGGCTTTTTCCGGGTTTGGCTCGTTTAAAGTAGACATCCAGTGAGTAGGCCATGGTTTGGAATGTGTAAAATGAGATGCCAACCGGTAGGATGATACTCCATTCGGGTACCTGATAATCGATGCCCATGCTGGCCATCAGCACTTGCCAATTTTGCAGCAGGAACTCTCCGTATTTAAAGTAACCCAGAATGCCGAGGTTAACCAGAATGCTGATCATTAACCAGCCCCTGCGTCTGCTTTGCTTATCGGACTGATGAATCTTATGGGCGACCAGCCAATCTACCACTGTAGAAAGCCAAATCAACACCACAAATGGTGGGTTCCAGGCCGCATAAAATAAATAACTGGCCAACAACAAATTGATCTTTTTCTGGCGCCATGAGAACGGCATGTAGTGTAGTGTCAACACCACAGCGAAAAAGACTATGAAAGTCAATGAATTGAACAGCATGTAAATCCTCCCCCTGTTACAACTGCTGGATTGTTTCTTTAAATTGTAGCATGGAAAATATTGTTGTCATGAAAAATGGTTTTGCTTTGCTTGAGGAGTCTTCGTCATCTTGGTTTTCACGTTTCATTGATGATGAGGTGATTAGAGTAATGCCGAATCATTTGAAACAGGAGTTTGATAAAGTGAGTATTTATGAAGCCATCAAGCAAGACCATGAAGTGCAAAGAGAATTGTTGGATCAATTGTTAGCCACCAGTGGTGATACTGAAGAGCGCACAGCCATTTTCCAACGCTTGAAAGCCGAACTGGCAGATCATGCCGATTGTGAAGAGCGTTATTATTATGTGCCGCTGATCAAATTGGACACCACCCAAGACGATGCCCGCCATGGCATTGCAGAACACCATGAAATAGATGAGCTGGTTGAAAAACTGGAAGAAACTGAGCAAGACTCACCGGGTTGGCTTCAGCATGCCAAAAATTTAGCCCACAAAGTCAGGCATCATTTAGACGAGGAAGAACAGGATTATTTTCCAGTTTCAAAAAAAGTCCTCAGCGGTGACAGAGAAACCAATCTGGGCGAAGAGTACGTTGCAGCCATGAGGCAGGCCAGAAATAAACGCTGAAATTAAATTTTGCAGTATAATTAACTGTGTGACATTGACTGAGGATGATAGACATTGGATATCAATGAACTGCTAAACTGGGAACTCATTGTTGAACATTTGGCGCTGATTCTGGTGGCCATGGGTTTGACATTGCCGATTGCCTACAACCGCGAAAGGAAATCCAACAGTGCCGGTTTACGCACTTATCCTTTGGTGGCCATTGCCACTTGTTCTTACACCTTGTTGGCTATGGAAGTCATCAGTGATACCGAAGCCATGGGTAAGTTTATGGCCGGCATTGTCACTGGCATTGGCTTCATTGGAGGTGGTGCGATTTTGAAAGCCAAAGACGATTCTAGGGTTTCAGGGCTGGCCAATGCCGCCAGCATTTGGAACACCGGAGCCATCGGCATGGCAGTGGCTTGGAAGCGGTTTGAGATTGCTATCTTGATTGCATTGTTGAATTTTTTGATTCTCAGGATGGGCCCAGATGCTAAAAAAGTGGTGATTCCTGATGAGGATCGTGATTGCAAGAAAGAAGAAGAGAAGTAACACACTTCTGTTTTAATTATTTTAACGAGGAGGATTTAAATGAGTACAAATAAAATTTTAGGTATCGTGTTGTTGGTTGCAGGTGGGGTGTTGGTCTTTTTTGGACTCAATGCCACCGAAGCACCAGCCGAAGAATTAACCGAAGCGTTCACAGGTCGTTACAGCGACCAAACCATGTGGTATTTGATTGGTGGTGGCGTTGCAGCCGTTTTGGGCTTGGTTTTGCTGTTGAAAAAATAAGCGCTTTCAACAGACCAAAAAAAAGGGTTTTGACTCAGCATCAAAACCCTTTTTTTATGGTGCCAATTACTTTACTTCAGGATGTCTAACATCAGTTGGTTCATTTTGTGCACGTGATCAGCGGGGTTTTTCAACTGGCCGCCTTCAGCCAACAAGGCTTGCTCATACAACAGTTCTGACCATTGCTTGAACTGGTCATCGTTGTCGATGTGCTCAATGTGTTGCACCAAAGGATGTTCCAAATTGAGTTCCAATGCGGGTAACTGTCCTGGCATCGCTTGACCGGCTTGCTCCATCAATTTTTGCATGTGAATGGCCATGGCATGTTCATCCATCACCAGACAACTGGCAGAGTCTACCAAGCGCGATGAGGCGGTGACTTCGCTGACGTGGTCCTTAAGGTGTTTTTGTACCTTCTCCAAAAAAGATTTATCTTCGGCTGAAGGTTCCTGGTCTTTTTTATCGTCCTGACCGAGATCCAATTTGCCCTTGGCCACAGACTGGAATTTCTTGCCATCGTACTCCTGTACATGACCCATCATCCACTCATCGATGCGGCTGTGCATCAACAACACTTCAACACCTTCTTTTCTGAACAGTTCCAGGTGAGGCGAGTTTTTGACGGCTGAATAGGATTCGCCAGTGATGTAGTAAATTTTGTCCTGTTTATCTTTCATGCGGCTGATGTAATCGTCCAGCGACACATTTTCGGTGGCATCCTTGTTTTCAGTTGAAGCAAACCGCAACAATTTCAACACGGCATCGCGGTTACTGAAATCTTCCACCACACCTTCTTTGAGGATGTCGCCAAATTCATTCCAGAAGTTGGCATACACTTCAGTGTCCAGTGCTTGTTTTTTCAACAGCCCCAAGACCCGTTTAACCAAACCGGATTTGATTTTCTTTAACAGGGGGTTGTCTTGCAACAATTCACGAGAAACATTCAACGGTAAGTCATTAGAATCAACCACACCTTTAACAAAACGGAGGTAGTTAGGCATCAACTCTTTCGCCGCATCCATGATAAAGACCCGTTTAATGAAAAGTTTTAACCCTTCTCGGTCATCGGGATTTTGAAACATGTTGAACGGTGATTTGCTGGGAATGTACAACAGGTTACTGTAACTTTGTGTGCCTTCAATGTGGTTGTGCGTCCAAAAGGCCGCTTCATTGAAGTCATGTGAAATTTGTTTGTAAAAGGCCTGGTAGTCTTCATCCTTCACCTCAGACGGGGCTTTTTTCCACAGCGCAGTGGCATCATTAACCACCTCGTATTCGGGTGTCTTGGCTGGTATTTCATTGCCATCATCGTCTTTTTCAGGGTAGGTGATTTCCAACATTTTGATGGGAAAAGCCACATGCTCTGAATATTTCTTAATCAGGCTGCGCAAGCGATGGTTGTCGGCAAACTCAGCTTCCTCATCACGCAAATACAAGGTGATTTCTGTCCCTCGGCTTGCTTTGTCAATGGTTTCCAGGGTGTAGGCATTTTTGCCATCTGAACGCCAAATAACAGCTTCATCTTCGCCGGCTTTACGGGTCTTCAACTCGACCTCTTTGGCAACAATAAACGAGGCGTAAAATCCAACCCCGAATTGGCCAATCAGGTTGGCATCATCACGGTCTTTTTTGGCGATGGATTCCAAATATTTTTTGGTGCCGGAATTGGCGATGGTACCAATGTTGTTGATTACTTCTTCTCGGGTCATGCCGATACCGTTATCACTGATGGTGATGGTTTTGGCCTCGGCATCAAAGTCCACTTTGATGTGTAAATCATCAGCAGTCAGTTTTTTATTTTTGATGGCTTCAAACCTGAGTTTGTCACATGCATCTGATGCATTGGAAATCAACTCTCTGAGAAAAATCTCCTTGTTTGAATACAAAGAGTGGATTACCAGGTCAAGAACTTGATTGACTTCTGCCTGGAATTCAAATTTTTCAGCGGTATTTTTCATTGTTGTTAATTTTTCAGTGTTTAAGAATGTGGCATAAGGTAAGGCCCAGTGGTCAAAAATCAAGTCAAACGCAAAAATATCGTTAAGAAGATGTGTAAATCTATTGACAGCGTTTTCTCAAGAATGGTGATAAATTACTCGTCACAGTCGGGCGCATTGCAGACTGGATGTGAAATCAATCAACCATAGAAGGTGAATTAAATGAAACACAAAACCATAATAATGACATCAATGCTGGCCATAGGCGGTTACAGCTGGGCCAGTAAATTACCAAGTCACAGCATTGTCGATTCCCTCAATAACCCCCTCCAACAGAACCACAAGGCACCCTATGCCATGCAGGAGATAAGGGGCGAGTCAGGCACACAAGTGTTTTTTGAAGATTTTGAGCAAACCGATCCCAACAGTCCGGCCTTACCTAATGGTTGGGTGGTTTTCGATGTGGATGGTCAAACGCCCGATCCAGTGGTAGCGGAATTTACCGCGGCTTGGATTGCCACTGATGACCCGGACAATGCCGGTAGTTATAACATCCAAAGTACTTCCTTTTATAATCCGCCTGGCCAAGCCGATGACTGGGTAATTACTCCAGCCATTAACCTGACTCAAGATAATTTCTTGTTTTGGCGGGCCAGGGCACAAGACCCTGAAAGGCGAGACGGTTACACCATTCATGTATCAACCAGCGGCGCCACCGTGGCCGGCTGTCAGGCCAACCCTGCCATTTTCAGTATTGCCAATGAGCAAGCAATCCAGCCGGTCAGGCGGTTTATTAACCTGGAGGCAGAAGGGTATGGCAATCAACAAGTACACATCTGTTTCAGAAACAATTCGGTGGACAAATACATATTGATGCTGGATGACATCGAAGTGGTTGAAGCCGACCCCAATGACTTGTCAATTCTGGGTGTCTCGCCACCACCTCCTTACACCAAAGTACCCGATAACCTCAATGGCTACGATATCCCCGTGCAGGTACAAGTGGCCAATTTGGGTGCCAATGACCAAGTGGACATCACCGTTGAAGCCGAGATATCCCGCAACGGTGTGGTGGTAGCCAACCCGAGCATGTTGCTGCCAGGACCATTGGTTTCCGGTGCCAACACAGTCGTTGACCTGGGACCCTATGCGGCGACAAACCGTGGCATGTATGACATCGTTTATAACGTTACCATTGATGGTGTGGCCGATGACAACCCCTCAAACAATACCACCAACATCCCCGAGTTGATTGAAGTCACCGCACGGACCATGTCTAAAGACGACGGCTTACAACAAGGTGATTTGGGTATTGGTGCTGGAGATGGGGGTTATTTAGGTAACCAGTTTGGTTTTGATGTGCCAGTCACCCTGTCAGGTGTTAACTTTATTTACTCCAATGACAATTGCGACCCCAATATGATTGAAGGTTGCGCTTTGGATGGTGAAATGACACAAGTAGACGTGTTTGCCTTTGATGAAATGACTGGTAAGCCAGACAACCTGGTCGCTTCCACCGAAGCGATGGTCATCCCAGCAGGGCCGATTTCATCGGTAGAAACCACTTTGGACTTTACATCAGAATTGGTGCTTCCAGCTGGTGACTATGTGTTTGCGGTACAGGAACCTGTGCGCACCACATCTACCTACGATACCGTGGTGATGCAGTTGGGCTATTCTCTGGATCGATACACGCCCAATACCACCTGGGTGGATTGGCCGTCCAATCCCAGCGGTGACTGGGTCGTCAGTGATGACTTGCAGTTGCCATCCAGTTACATGATCAGGGTGATCTTTGCAGAGGCTGATGTGATCTTTGCTGATGACTTTGAGTGATTCATGAATTGAATCAATGGATAAAAAATATTGCATCTTGAATCAAGCGATGGCACAGTGCGGCCATCGCTTTTTTAGTATGGTGCGTAATTAATGAGTATTAACTGGTTCCCTGGGCACATGCACAAAGCCCAAAAAGAAATCAGAGAGCTGATTCCTGAAGTGGATTTGGTGATAGAGGTATTGGATGCCCGTCTACCCTACAGTTCACAGAACCCTTTGTTGCAAAAATTACGCGGGGATAAACCGTGTATCAAGATACTCAATAAATCGGACTTGGCTGATGCCGAATTGACCGGGCAATGGATTGACGAGTTACATAAGGATCCAACAGTCAAAGCCTATGCCGTGAATACCAGTGATGATGCACTGATCAAACAAATACCCGTTTGGTGTCAGGCCTGGTTTCCGGAACGGAAAATCAACAAAAAGCCCATTCAAGTCATGATCATGGGCATTCCCAATGTCGGCAAATCCACCTTGATTAATATCATGGCGGATCGGGGCATTGCCAAAACCGGTAACGAAGCTGCTGTGACCAAAAGACAACAGCGCATCAAGTTACCTGGCAACGTGATATTGCACGACACACCGGGCGTCCTGTGGCCACGTTTTGATAACCAAAACAGTGCCTACCGATTGGCAGTCACTGGTGCCATCAAAGACCATGTGGTAGAAGCTGAGGACAAGGCCTTTTTCGCGGCCGAATACCTCATAAATAACTATCCAGAGTTGCTGAAGAATCGATTCAACCTCACTGATTTGCCAGCAGAGCCCCACGACCTGTTGGTTGAAATGGGTCAGCAAAGAGGCGCTTTAAAGGCCGGTGGTCGGGTTGATTTGACCCGAATATCCAGTTTATTTCTGAATGAGTTGCGGCTGGGACAGTTGGGTCGCATCACCTTGGAAACGCCTGAAATGATGCACCAAGAAATGGCAGACGTGGAAACGATGCTACAGATTAAAGCCGAAAAGCAAGCCGCCAGAAAATCTGGTTTCAAATCCAAATCAAAAAAACGCAACTGATTCACCCATGCACCTGTACGATCCTCCGATGGAACCCTTTTTGGATGTCATTCACCATGACGATGATGTGTTGGTATTGAATAAACCCTCTGGCTTGTTGTCGGTACCCGGTCGGCGGCCAGAACACCAAGACAGCCTGCAAAGTCGAGCCCAACAACAATTTGCTGCTGCCACCACCGTGCATCGATTGGATATGGAAACTTCAGGGCTGGTGGTGATGGCATTGAATAAACCAGCCCATGTCAATTTAAGCCGCCAGTTTGAACAGCGCCAAGTGAATAAAACCTATATGGCCCGCGTCTATGGCGAGCCTCAACATGACCAAGGTACAGTGGAGTTACCGTTGATTTGTGATTGGCCCAATCGACCCAAACAAAAAGTGGACCATGAAAATGGCAAGCCAGCCACCACCCATTGGCAGGTTTTGGATAAAGGAGAAAACACCACAATGATGCAATTAACCCCGGTGACTGGTCGCTCTCACCAGCTGCGAGTGCACATGCTGGAATTGGGTTTGCCCATCGTCGGTGATCAACTGTATGCCACTGGTCCTGCCTTGGCATGGTCTTATCGTTTGGCATTGCACAGCCAGCGACTGTCCTTCACACATCCAGTGACTTCAGCGCCGATGACATTTGAATCCCTTGCCCAATTCTAGGGAATTAAATCATATCAGCTGAAAACCGAGATGATTAATGTCACGCCATCTGATACGCTGGCCGCCAGTCCACGCTGTAAATTAAATCACCTTCGCCTTGGTTTCTTTTTGTTCTTTTGTTTTTGTATTTGGCGTTGTTTGAAACGGCGTTTTTCTGCCGGCGTCATTTGTTGGTATTGGCGTTTAAGTTGTTGTCGTTTGTCCGCAGGCAATTGTTTGAAGCGCTGATGTAATTTAAGCAGGTGAGCACGTCGTTGTGGCGGCAGGTTTTTGAAAGCCTGGTAACGGGTCCTGATTTTTTCGCGCTGCTGTGGGCTCAAAGATTGCCAATGTTTTAACCTGTTGGCCGCTCTTTTGCGCTGTTGTGGGTTGAGTTGATGCCAGCGAGCCGCGCCTTTGGCCAGTTTTTGCTGTTGTTGTTCTGCCATGGTTGACCATTTGTTTTTGAATGGCTGCAAAACTTGTTTTTGCTGGTCATCCAGCGAATCCCATTCCAGGGCCAATGCTGGGCATACCAGCAGGCAGTTAAAGATGATCAGGATGGTCGTTTTCATGATGTTCACTCGGTTCTTTGTCTGGTTGTAAATTAAAAATATTGTCGTTTGCGAATGATGATGGCTCAATACCATGTGCTGTCCCAGCTTCTTCCCATTCAGCCAGAAACAACAACAATTCCAAGTCAGGTTCAATTGATTCAGAAGACACTGCTCGTGGTGTGGCATCGGGTAGCTGTGAATCTGGTTGCTCTGTGGTCTTTACTGCTTCTGGTTGAGTCATTAACCACAGCAGATTGACCCACATCATATCTCAGACTCCAGCAGCTGCTGGTCATCCAGCCAGGCCAGAAATTCCAGGTCTTCATAAAACTCAGTACCGGCATTTTCAGCCAAAAATTCCACATCCTCAAATAACACCACTTGGGGCGCTTGCATGGGATTGCCTTTCATCATGTCGGGCATCATGTCGGGCATCATGTTGGGCATCACTGTCAGCAGCAACAACATCAGCACACCGGTACCAGCCAGCGGCCACAACCAGCGTTGCAGCCTGTGTTGCAGCTTGTGCTGTAAATTGGGGCGCGATTGTTGTTGCAGGGCCTGAAATCTGGCTTCATTGAGTTTGACCTGAGTGTCCACATCAATGGCATTGGTCAGTTCATCCATGCTGTTTTTGATTTGGTCTTCAATTGGATCATTCATGGTCTTGTCCTGCGAGTTGTTGTAATTTTTGGGTGGCACGGTGTAAGTGGGTTTTGACACTGCCGGTGCTGATTTGCATCACATCGGCAGTTTCTGCCACCGAAAGTTGTTGCCAGTGGCGGTAAATCATCACTTGCTTTTGTTGGGCTGGTAACTGCTGTAAATAACCAATCATGGCCTGACCCGCGTTCATGGTTTCCATTAACCTTTGGGGTGTTGGATCAGGACTGGTGGCTGGTTCAGCTGTTTCGCCTGTCTGGTTGTTGCTGAAAAAATACTTGCGCCAGCCTTGTTGTTTGCGGTGGTGGTCATTGATTTTGTTTTGTAGCACCCGATAAAACAAAGGTCGCCAATTGTCAGCTGGTTTTTTTTGGTAATACTGTACGAAGGCCATCATGGTCTCCTGAATCACATCCATGGCATCGGACTCTTGCTTAACGCTCATTAGCGCAATGGCATAAGCTTGTTTTTGATGCTCGCGCAAAAAGCCATCCAAATGCTTTTGCAGGCTGTGCTTTGCTGCATCCACACCTTGAGCCTTTTTAGCAACATGATGTTGGTTGTGATAATTCAAAATTTCGGCAATCATAGCAATATTTCACTGACTTTTATCTTACAACGCCTTGGGTGCGATTAGGTTGACAGTGACCTGAAATTTATTTTTTTAATGCCTTGTCAACCAAATGACAACAGCTCCGTTGGAATGGGTAACTGTGCCTTGGTGCAGTTCATTTTAATTGACAACAGGAGAATACAATGAAATCAAAAATACGCAAACTCAGTCTCATTATGTGCAGTTGGTTGCTGGCTTCGTCAGCGGTTCATGCTGGCTTCGATTTGACCCGCATGACCACGGTGGTCGATGATATATCTGGATCTTACACGGTCAGCAAGAACGGTCGCCTTGAAGCAATGCAATTCACCGGCACATCACTGACAGAGTTTAATCAATTTCACCCCCGCGATGACGCCCCTGAGGCTTATATCGATGGTGTTATATCGAAAGTCATCAGTCGTGGTAACGGCAGCATCAGCACCGTTTCTGATGGTGCATTCCAAGTGGTGTCGGACAGTAATGAGTGGGATGTTTCGTTCACAGGCTTACAAGTCAATGCCAGTGACGAAGGGGTAGAGTTGACGGGTGAAATCACGGTCAATGAGGAAACCTTTGATGCCGCCAAGCTGCCCGAAGGTTTGGCCATCATGTTGCGCCGCGTATTTTGGTTAACTCGCCGTTAATGATATTGTAATAAGAGTGCCCCAGGGTGTCTGATTATGCCCTGGGTTGCATGAATTTTGTTTATCCACTGCGTATTTTTCTCAAATCCGAACATATTTCTTAATAATTTGCATTTCTCAACCGACATGCCTATGCTAATTGCTGTGTGTAAGTGAACGTGTGAATTTATTATGGTCAAATTGAAAGTGTGTTATTTCCCTATTGGGATTGTCATGATGGTGTTGGCCGGAATGACTAATATCAAAGCACAATTTATAGAAAGGGCTGCAGATTTTGGCCTGGCATACAGACACCACATTGACCCCGAATTCTTGAAAGAAAAACCTTATCTGATGGCTGGGGGCATCGCCTTGGGTGATGTCAATGGAGACATGATTGATGATGTCTTTGTGGTGACTGGTGGACAGCTTGATGTCTTTGGCAATAACCTGAACCCCAATCGATTGTTGATAGCTGACAGCAATGGGTTTTATACAGATCAAGCCAGTTCATTTGGCCTAGATGAGATGGATTTATATTCATCAGGACCGGTATTGGCTGATTTTGATGGTGATGGTTGGAAAGATCTATTGATGGGTGGGGTCAGTTTAGCAAAGTCTGGTTCAACTGGAAAAATTCGTTACTATAAAAATCAATCAGGCATTGGGTTCATAGACCAAACCACGTTGGCTGGTTTGCCTCAAGTGAACACTTACAGTATATCAGCAGGTGATGTTGACAAGGACGGTGATTTAGATGTGACCTTAACGCACTGGGGCAGCACAGAAATGCAAATTTTGTGGTTAAATAATGGTTTGGGATCTTTTTCAGATGTGACAAATCAGTGGATACCCGGTCAATCGCACCCTTATACATTTACTGCAGTGTTGGCCAACATTACCCAGGATTCATGGCTGGATTTGATGGTTGCCAGTGACTTCCAGCACTCGCAGTATTTTCACAGCAACATGGGTGTATTTGAAATTCAGGATTCTACTCATTTAACCGATGACAATGGCATGGGTGGTTTTGTTGGCGATTATGATAATGATGGCGATTTGGATTGGTTTGTAACTTCAATATTTCATTCAGCCAGTAACAGCACCGGAAATCGACTTTATAACAACGATGGCACCGGTCAGTTGACTGACGTCAGTGTGCAGGCCAACATACGAGATGGTGGCTGGGGTTGGGGTGGTTGCTTTGCTGATTTTAATAACGATGGTTGGTTAGATATTTATCACACCAATGGTTTTCTCGGAACATCTTTTGAATTTGATACAGCCAAGCTTTTTTTCAATCAAGGCGATGGCACTTTTGTGGAAGTGGCTGCCAAACATGGAGTAGCTGATTCAGGGCAGGGTCGTGCGGTGGTGTGTTTTGACCAGAACAATGATGGAAAATTGGATATTCTGGTTAATAATAACAACCAGGACGCCTTATTTTATCAAAACCAGATATCAAGCAATAACCACTACCTTAAAGTAAAACTGGTTGGTTTAAATCGCAACATAGATGCCATTGGAGCAAGAATAGAATTAACCTCTGGTTTGCCATTCGTCCAAATGCGCGACGTGATGGTGGGTAACAGTTTCCTTTCCTCGGTATCAACCATTCAGCATTTTGGTTTGGCAAACCAAACAGTGGTGTCTGAACTGAAGATTACCTGGCCAAACGGTGTGGTTCAAATCATCGAAAACGTGCCAGCAGACCAGCTGCTTACCGTCCAACAATCAGAGTTGGTGTTTGTAAACAGTTTTGAATCTGACTGATTGTGATCAAAGACAGGTAATGTCTGACATGATCTTCACTTGTTATCGATATAATAACCGTTTTATTTAAAACGTAAATTTATGAAAATAGCAGGCATATCCGGCAGTTTAAGAAAACATTCCATCAATTCTGGCTTATTGCGTAAAGTGGAAGAATTGCTGGCCGAGCAAAGTATTGAATTTACGCGGGTGGATATCAGCGAGTTTCCACTTTACAACCAGGATGTCAATGAGCGAGGCATCCCAGAAGCTGTAATGACTGCCCACCAACAACTCAAAGCTGCTGATGCCATTGTGCTGGCTTCACCTGAATACAATTATTCAGTGACTGGGGTGTTAAAAAACAGTTTAGATTGGTTGTCGCGGGTAGAAAGCCAAGCCTTCAATGGCAAAGCAGTCGCCATCATGGGTGCCAGCCCCGGCATGGGCACCGCCCGCAGTCAGTATCACCTGCGCCAAATGCTGGTGTTTCTCAACGCTTTTGTGGTGAACAAACCCGAGGTGATGGTGGCTCAGGCCAGCCAGAAATTCAATGACCAAGGCGATTTAACCGATGAGGGAACCATCGAACACATCAACAAAGCACTGAATGCCTTGCAAGCTTTATCAAAGCAACTCAAATCATGACGGGAGCCTTGTTTGAACCTTTTAAGCTGGGTTCGCTGAAGTTAGCCAATCGACTGGTGATGGCACCAATGACCCGCAGCAGTTCACCTGGTCATGTTCCCAACCAACTCAACATAGATTACTACCGCCGCCGAGCTGCCAATGAAGTGGGTCTCATCATCACTGAGGGCACATGTGTTGGACACAAAGCGGCTAATGGCTATCCCGATGTACCATTTTTTTATGGGGATGAGGCTTTGGCTGGTTGGCAAAAAGTGGTTGAGGCGGTGCATGCAGAGGGTGGTAAAATTATGCCGCAATTGTGGCATGTGGGCGGGGTACGCAAAGATTGTTTGCAACCGGATGAAACCGTGCCAGCTCACAGCCCATCGGGTTTGATAGCACCCAATAAGCCCAACGGCGTGGCCATGACAGCCGAAGACATTGAGGAGGTCAAAACTGCCTTTGTCACGGCTGCTGCCAATGCCCAGAAATTGGGTTTTGATGGCATCGAATTACATGGCGCTCATGGCTACCTGTTGGATCAATTCTTTTGGGATCAAACCAACCTAAGGACAGATGGATATGGTGGCGACCGGGTTGAACGAACCCGATTTGTCGCAGAGTTGATTGCTGCCATACGCCAGCAAGTGGGTCCTGAATTTCCGATTGTTTTACGTTATTCACAATGGAAGCTGCAAAACTACGATGCTCGCCTGGCCGCAACGCCAGCCCAGTTGGAACAGTTTTTAATGCCCCTGGTCGACGCCGGTGTGGACATGTTTCACTGTTCGACTCGCAGGTTTTGGGAAGCTGAATTTGAAGGTTCTCTTTTGAACTTGGCTGGTTGGACCAAAAAACTGACCGGCAAACCCACGGTGACCGTCGGCAGCGTGGGTCTGGCTGGTGGTTTTGTGGATGAAGACAAACGGGGCATGTCGTCACAAGCCGCCATCGATACCGATCAATTCGAATTTTTGGAACAGGGTGTGACAGCCGGTGATTTCGACCTCGTAGCTGTTGGCCGCTGTTTGCTGCAAGATCCCCAGTGGGTAGTGAAATTGAAAAGCAAGGCTTTCAAGGAAATGCAGCCTTACTCAGCCAGTGCCATGAAAAAGTTGTATTGATTGACTCTGGCGCAATGCTTATGATGGCATCATGATGAACTTTCTCAAGCAATGCGCCGATTACCTCACCACTGACTTGCTTGGTGGACCCAGGCCCTGGAAGTTTTCCTGGGTGATTAACTTTCAAAAAGCCGGCACGGTATTTTTTGTCGGCTGGTTGATGTGGTTTTATCAAAACCAGAGCACAGCGGCGTGGATTTATCTGGCATTGCATGGCAGTTATGGCCTGATCTGGCTGCTCAAGGACCTTTGTTTTCCTGACCGAAGTTGGCAACGTCGGATTACCCTAGCCAGTGGCCTGGTGGCCTTCTTTGGCGTGCTTTTTTGGTATTGGGTGCTGGCCTGGTTATTAATCAGCCAACCCCAAACTCCAAACTATCCCCTGGCTGACAACCAGTGGTTTGCCTTGTGTATCAGTTTATGTTTACTGGGTTGTGTGGTCATGATCGCGGCCGATGCCCAGAAGTACTACACCCTGAAATACCATCGCGGGTTGATTGACCAAGGCATTCACAGATACATCAGGCATCCTAATTATTTGGGTGAAATCATGATTTATGGTTCGTTTGGTTTGATGGCTTGGCACTGGGCAGCAGCGGTGATTTTGGGCGCGGTGTGGTTGTTGGTTTTCTTACCCAATATGGTGGCCAAGGAACAAAGCTTATCGCGGTATCCACAATGGGCAGCTTATAAACAGCGCAGCGGGTGGTTATTGCCTTGGTTGTGAAGTGTTGATGGTTAAGTTGACTCAATCACCTATGGGAACGATCAAACCCAAAGTAAACTGACCATCGCCAAAGCCATCCTGGCCAGGTAAGTCCGAATCGTTGGTGTCCAGTCGGGAACGTGCTTCGGCACGGATTCTCACGCCATGGCCGGTGAAGTACCAGGAGGCGCCGACAGCCAGATTAACAATTAAATCTGATTCCTGAACATCCGGAAAGCGTGAATCAGAATATATGCCGCCCACCCCTACCAGAAAATAAGGTTTCCACAAAGGGTCATGGTTGGTGTACATGATATTGAAAGTCGCAGCATAGTGTTTGAGATCGAAATCCATGTCAAAATCGTACTCATCGCGCATGACTTCAAACTCCAGGGCCCAATTTTCGTTGAAATGTTTGCCTACCCTGAAATCGATAACCTGGGCTTCGTTTAACCTGACATCGTCATCAGGCACCACGATGCCGACATTGCTGTTCCAGTACCAGCGATAATCAACACCATCGTATAGGTGTTCATCGTTGTTTCCGGCAACTTCATTTTGAGCTAACAAGGTAGAAGATGTCAGTAACAGTAAAGCCGCGATTTTAATCATGTGAGCATTCTAACATGACAGTATTGGTGGCTGAGTGATTCTTTGGCATGGCAAAATTAGGGAAAGCATCAATGGCTTCATCACAATTAACAGTTGGTAAAGAGGCATTTAATTCTGGTCCTACTTGATTTTGTTAAATGGCTTGTGTAGTATCATTTGCTCGGATGAGTTGTGCGTAATAATTACTACAAACGGACAGGGCACGCAAATCATTTTGGCCATGCAATTTAATTGCATATATTTATTCTATAAAAAAGTAGGAGAGACAATACATGTCTAGATCAAAATTCAATCCTTTGATTACTGCTTCGGTGATGTCAGCGGTTTATCTCGCCGGCATATCGCAAACAGCGGAGGCTGTCGTCACTGATGTTCCAGTGGCCGATAACCTAACCTCAATGCAGGCAGTTCAGGATATCAATCATATTTCATCTGTACCGGCCGCTGCCAATGCGCAGGGCCTTAACAGATACATCATTCAATTGAATGGTGCTACAGTGGCTCGCTTCGGTGGCAATGCTGAATTTGACGCAGTCCCACGTGACAATGGCGGAAAATTGGATGTGAATTCACCCGCTGTACAAAATTATGTAAGACACTTATCTTTACAACAAGACCAACTGTTGAATGATTTATCCAATATCTTTGGCAGAAATGTTGAAGCCATTATGGATTACCAATATGCATTCAATGGCGTGGCACTGTATTTATCTCCGGAAGAGGCCAATGCTGCAGCTGATCATGCGTCAGTTAGGCGCGTCATCCTAGACCGTGACTACTTACTTGACACCGATGCCGGTCCTACCCTTATTGGTGCCAACAATTTATGGGGCACAGATGGCGTAGCAGATCCTGATGTTATCTTCGAAAACAGCTTTGAATTGGTTGTTGAAGGAGAGTTTGGTGATGGTGTGGTACTGGGTATTTTAGACTCTGGTGCCAACTTTGATCACCCTTCATTTGCTGAAGTCGGTGGTGATGGTTACGTCCATGTTAACCCATTAGGCAGTGGAAACTTCCTGGGTGTTTGTGATTCGAGTAATGTCGACCAATACTTACCTGATTACACCTGTAATGACAAAACCATTGGTGGTTACGATTTCGTCTTTGGTCTTGAGCCACCCGATGGATTTGATATTGAGGGACCAGAAGATGAAAATGGTCATGGCAGTCACACCGCTGGAACAGCTGGTGGTAACATGCTGGCTGGTGTAGATGCCGCTGGTGTATCTGGATTACAAATCAGTGGTGTGGCACCGCATGCCAACCTGGTGATTTTTGACGTTTGTTACAATGACAATCTGGGACGTGGTTTGTGTCCTGGTGTTTCTTCAATCGCATCTGTTGATCAGGCCATTGCAGATGGTTTGGTTGATGTGATTAACTTTTCTATCGGTGGTGGATCGTCACCTTGGACTGATCCGGTCTCGGAAGCCTTCCTGAATGCCACAGCCTCTGGAATTTTGGTGGCAGCCTCAGCGGGTAACTCGGGTCCAGGACCTGGTACTTTAGGACACGTTGAGCCATGGACTATCAGTTCTGGTGCCTCTACCCATAACCGCAGATTCTCTAATGATTTGACAGTGACTGGCCCAGCTCCAGTGCCGCCTGAATTAGTCGGTGCATTATCTATCCAGGGTACTGGACCGGTGATGGTCGCTGACATGACTGGTACCATGGAGTACGCTGGTAATATTGATGCCGGTAATTTCGAAGGTTGTTCGCCATTCACAGGCACACCATTCACTGGTTTGATTGCGGTTATTTCTCGTGGATCATGTGCTTTTGCTGATAAAGTGAATAATGCTGCAGCTGCTGGTGCAACGGGTGTCATTGTGCACAACAATGTCGGTGGTGACCCCATCGTGATGGGTGGATTGGATGCAACTGCATTGCCATCCGTGATGGTTTCACTGGACATCGGTACATCTATTGTGAACCATATCAATGCCAATCCGGGTGCAGCCACTGTCTCTGTGGCGGCAACCACCACCACCAACTTGAATGGTCAGGCTGATGCCATGGCTGCTTTCAGTTCTCGTGGTCCCAGCCCATTTGAATACAACAAACCTGATGTAACCAATCCAGGTGTCAGTATTCTGGCTGCATTCAATGATGATGATCCGGTTTCAGTTGGTACTGCTGCCGAATACGGCATCATTTCAGGTACTTCCATGTCCTCGCCGCACACCGCTGGTGCTGCTGCATTACTGAAAAGCATCAAACCAGGCTGGTCAATGAATGAAATTAAGTCAGCATTGATGATGACTTCAATCACTGATGGCGTGACCAAAGAAGATGGTGTCACAGCAGCTGATCCATTTGATCGTGGCGCTGGTCGTGTTCGCGTTGATATTGCTGCTTCAGCTGGATTAGTGATGGATGAAACTGCATTGAACTATGCGTTTGCTGATCCTGACAATGGCGGTGATCCGAAAACCTTGAATGTTCCAAGTATCACCGATTACAGGTGTGTTGAAACATGTACTTTCCAACGTGGTTTCCGCAGCGTGGCAGATGCCACAGCGACGTACTCAGCCAGTTTGGACGGTATTCCAGGAACGGTAACTCCATCCACGTTTACTTTGAATCCAGGTCAATTTGTGGTCTTGGATGTGGATGTGAATGGTTTGGGATTACCAGCAGGTGAATACAGCTTTGGAGAGTTGAAAATCAGTGAAGTACTGACCTTCAGCCCAGGTCCTCAGTTTACTGACTCACCAAATTTGGACATTCCAGATGGTGCGTATACAGCTGGCAGTGGAACCTTAGATAACATGGCATGTGCCACAATCAGTGTCTCAGGCGTTACCAGTTCTAACTTCAGTGCTACATTGGATTTGGGTCTCAGTCACACTTGGGCTTCAGATTTGACGCTTAAATTGGTGAACCCCAACGGCGATATCCTGACTTTGTTCAGTGAAGTAGTAAATGGGGCCGGTTTGGTACTGGATCCACAATTCCCTATCAGCTTCTATGATGGTGCGCCAGAATCAGCCGCGGATTTGGGAGCCAGTGTAGGTTTTGGTGGAACTGCTTGTGATGTTGAAAATTGTGAGTACACACCAGCTCCAGGTTCAGAGCCCACACCGCCAGCGACATTTGCTGACCTGGGTACTGGCTCAGCTAATGGTGATTGGATGGTTTGTGGCGGTGATGCTGTCTCTCAAGATACTGGCCAAATCAACGACATTACCTTGACCATCTTGGAAGGCAGTGAACCTGTTGCAGCCAATTTGCATCTGCCTATGGTAATTGTGGGCTTTCCACCTGAGCCAGAAATTGACGTCACACCGACTGCCTTGACACAAGCCATGGATCCTGACTCATCAACAACTCAGGATATTACCATTGCTAACTTGCCATCAGCTGGTGCCGATTTGAATTGGACCATCAGTGAGACAACCGTACCGGGATACCTGTTTATTGACAAACCACAGTCATCTACTTCAGGTTTTGCCAGTGATTTCTTCATTCCTGATTCCGCCGGTGTCTACATCTCTGATGACATGACCATTTCAGGTAATGCCAGTATTTCTACCATGTCTTTCCCAGGTTTTGTCAACAATCAAGACATAGGTGACATTGCGGGTTCGGTAACGTTGCAAATATATAACGACGCCGCTGGTGAGCCTGCCGGTCATCCAGACGATGGTTTGAGCAGTTTCTTATTCGAGTTAACGTTGCCTGTAGGTGATGCCAACTTGGATTTGACCAACGATATCATTACCTTTGATATTTTAGGTGCCAACGCAGCAACTCTCGACCTGACCCCTGGATTGTATTGGGTAACCGTATTCCCGAACAATGATGCTGCTTTTGGCGCCACCGATCGATGGAATTGGTTTACAGGAGCTGTAACCAATACAACAGACTCACTGTTTATCGATCCATCTGATTTGTTCACAGCTGGTTTGACCACATGGGGAGATTTAGCAACAGCTCTGGGTAACCCAGACTTTGCGTCAATGAGCTATACAGCTGCTGGTGATTTATCCTGTGGAGCACCTTGGTTAACTTACAGTTCTACCAGCAACCCAGGTGGTACAGCGCCAGGAGATTCGGATGTTGTTACAGTCACATTCGATTCCACAGGCCTTGCTCCTGGTGATTATGTTGCCAATATCTGTATCAACAGCGATGATTCAGATGAAGCACTGGTCCCAGTTGCAGTAAACTTGACAGTCAATGGACCTTAAACGGTAACACACTGTGTATGATAAAAGCGCGGCCTCAGGGTCGCGTTTTTTTATTGCCTGAAATAAAGTTTGTTTTAATAACTTACGTTAATTACCCAAGTTGATACAGCACTCACCGCTTGAGGTACGCTCTGATGAAAAGGACTTAATGTTTAATTGTGGTTAGGAATGGTTTGCAACTTTTAGTCTGGGTCAAATCACTCTGACAACTGACTTTAGGCCGTTTGTCAAAAGAGGCGGGTCACATAACCACGCACGAACACCGGTATTATTTAATCTTTTATTGGCCAGTAATCAAACCGACAATTGCTCATTGCCTGCACGAACGACAGCAATCCCAACAGTCCCTATGACCTGCGGCCAAACCGATATCTGAGCATTGCCTGTTCTTTTGAACTGGGGAGGGAGCAAGTTGCTTTGCTATACTCGGTAGAAAAACTGAAAGTCAATACTCAGTGGTTTTGAACTTACGGGATTTGTGCATGCCGAGCGTCATGCCCATGGGGACATGGATGATGGGCATCAGGAAATAGACTATGCCAGCATAGTCCGGGCGGTTGGTGATAAACAAAATAATCAGTGAAAGACCAGCAATCAAGACAGTGACCACCTGGTGTGCGATAGACTGTAAGGTGATGAAACGTTCCAATGCATCCAGTTCCAGTGCATGCTTTTGTCGCCAGGCATTCAAATGCAACAGCAGAATACAACCAAACACGCCGATGATGGCAGCACCATAAAAGTACATCATGTATATGCGCTGTTGGAATAAGCTGATTTCAATCGTGGCATCCACTGGTAATTCGAACAAAGGCAGGGTGGGTTCTCCAAGTGCCAAATGCCACAGAAAGGTGGTTAATAACTTTAACGGGTAAGCCAAAATCATCACCAAAAACATCAACAGGCCATTGGTCAACAAGGTCAAACCATCGTTTAAACCATAGCGCCTGAAAAACTGGTGGTGTTCAAACCAAACATACATGATCAAAGCAAAACTGGCCAAGAAGGCTGGCAGATCACGAACCAGTAACCACACGTCATAGAACCGCTCAACGCCGGCGGTGGCCACTATTAACAAGGTGATGGTGATGGCAAAGATGCCATCTGAAAAAGCTTCTAGGCGGGACACTTCACCGCCACGCCACCTGAAATCAGGATCGGTGGTCAGGGTTTTGTTGAACAAGTGCTCCCGAAGCATGGTTGTAATCAAGTATTCAGGGTTTTGAGTTTTTCCCAGACCGGGCGTTTAAGCTCCGGTTGGCTGATCAGTTCGGATAAAGTGCATAAATGCAACTGCTTGGCATCATCGGGTGAATTCAATTGTTTGAAAACCAGCTGCTTGTCACCGAGCTGATAAACCCAGTGGTCGTCCTGATAGGTTAGGTTTTCATACTGACACTCGTGGTTGATGGCCTTGAGCATGTTGACCAACAACCTGAATTCGGCTTTGTCTAATTGTGGCGGTTCATCGGCAGTGGTCACCGTTGGTGTATCAACTTCTGCTTCATGCACTGCAACCGCTGACTCCGCCATAGGCTTTTCGAGTGGCTTTGGTGTGACACCTTTTAATTGCAAGTTAATTAAACCAAGGTGTTCAGTCAACCGTTCAGTGAACATGGGCAAGCTGCTCCTGTAATTCTGCGAGAATTGCTTCAACGGCTGCCACCGATGCCCGCACATAAGCGCGGTAACCTTCACCGTTCAAGGTCTTGGATTGGCTTAATGTCTGGTTGAAAATCAATTGATAATCGTCGTTGTAAAGCAAAAACTCAATGGTTACATTGGCCTGGTTTTGTTGTTTTTCAAAGGCCAGAATGCGGCTGTCCAAAACCTGGTGTGGTTGATTGGACGGTACTTGATAACTTACTGTTTGCCATTGACTGGATGCCCAGGTTCTGAGGATGTCTTGCAACAGTATTTTGGGAGAGTCCAGCCAGAAGTGGTGGCTGAGTTGTACCAGTGAACCGTCGTCCTGGGTGGCTACCATAGGTCGGCCGCCCAATATGCTCAAGGCTTTGGGACGTTTGATAACCAGGGTGTCTTCACGCAGTTGTGATTGAGCTGATTGACTGATATCGACAGCCAAGCGGTGGTATTTCTTTGCCGTGGTTTTTTGGTTGCCGCATGCATTCAGTAGCAGCAGCAACAGGACTACCATGACCCCTTGTTTCAAACCAATCATAATTCGTCATCCTCAATTTCAGGCTCTGATGAAAAAATCAAACTGGAAGGATTTTTTCTGATGGCATTGGTTGCTTCATTCAGGTTCATGCTGGCACTTTCGATTTCGTTGGTGATGCTGTCCAGTTTGTTGGATAACGCCAACATGCTCTTGGAAGCAGTTTTCAGAATCTGTGCCATTTCTGAGTCATCGGCAGTGACCAAGCCACGGGCATCTGCAATCAACGCATTGATGTTATCCAGGCCTTGATCCAAAGCTTTGACCGAATGTTGCATTTGCTCACTGATGTTGGCCAGATTGGCAATGAACTCATCGATGTTCTGTAGGTTGTCCTGATTCAATAATTGCTGCGCAGAGACAGTCAATTGATTGAGGTTTTCAGTGGCTGTGGTGACATTTTGCATGATGTCGGGCAGGCCTTGGTCAACCTGTAGGGTGATGCTGTCCAAGCGTTCATACAACATATCGAGCATGGGTTTGATTTTATCCTCGGTGATGTCATTGACACTGTCTGATACTTCACCCAATTGCGCAAACAGGTCCGCCGGCGGCAGGCCAGGAATGGTATCGCCGGGTTTGAAGTGGGTGGTGGCTTCCCCGCCTTTGATGTTAATCGACATGTCAGCCAACAAGCCGGCAGAATTGATTTGCGCCGATGAATCAGTCGGAATCTTCCAGGCTTTTAGCACGGAAAAGGTGACCTTAAAATCCAGCTTTGAGTTGCTGTAAACCGGACTGATTGATTCAACCTGGCCAATGCGATAGCCTTCAAAGTAAACTGGTGTGCCATAAGACAGCCCAGTGACGTTTTGATAATGGCTGTGGTAAGCCACGGCATCGGCTTGTTTGCCGGTCATTTTAACCAGCAGCCACAAAGTGGCGATACTGATAAACAGGGTGAAAATCCCAACCCAAAAATAATTGCTGATGTGTCTTTTCATGGTAGTGTGTAATTTTCCTGTGTGAGTCGTTTGAGGTACTCAGATGGGTTCAGTTTGTCATGTCTTGAACGACGCATCAACAAATCCATCACGGTTTTATTTTCTGAACCTTTGATTTCTTTAACCGTCCCGGTCAAAAGATTTTTACCTTTGTCTAAGACGGTTATTTTATCAGCTATTTTAAAAGCACTGTCAAGTTCGTGGGTGACCACCACCATGCTCATGCCCATGGTGTCTCGCAAAGACAAAATCAAATCATCAATTTCAGAGGCCACCACCGGATCCAAACCGGCAGAGGGCTCATCAAAAAACAACAATTTGGGGTCCATCACAATGGAACGAGCCAATGCGGCTCGCTTGGTCATGCCGCCTGATAACTGAGAAGGCATTAATTTATGGAAACCGCCCAGGTTAACCAATTCAAGTTTCATGCGGGTGATGATGCGAATGGTGTTTTCATCCAGGTCAGTAAATTCTCGCAATGGCAAGGCCACGTTGTCACCAACAGTCATCGATGAGAACAGCGCGCCACTTTGAAAAGAGACACCGATGTTTTGTTTCAAAGACAATTGGTCATTGAAACTGATGTTGTGCATGTCCTGACCGAGCACTTCCACATGACCGGAGGTGGGTTCATAGAGGCCCAATATGTGCCACAGCAACGTGGATTTACCCGAGCCACTGCCGCCCATGATGACCCGTATTTCGCCTCGTTTAACGTCCAGGTTGAGGCCATCAAGGATTTTTCTTTTACCGTAGTGAGTCACCAAGTCGGTGACTGAGATAACGGTTTCATTGTTGTCAACGGAGTCGGTCATGGTAAGCTCACATGGTGAGGAAGTAACTGGCAATCATATCAGCCAGCACAATGAATGAAATAGAAATGACCACCGCGCTGGTGGTGGCCTGGCCCACGCCTTCGGCTCCGCCCGTCACATGAAAACCGCGGGTGGCACCCACCAACACAATGATGATGCCAAAGACCACACTCTTGATCAGTCCTTGCATGACATCACCGATGACCAAGACATTGAATGATTCAACCATGTAAGCGGCGATGCTCATATCCAATTTGCTGACACTGAATAAAGCGCCACCAAAAATGGCCATCACATCAGCGCAAATCACCAATAGAGGCATCGATACGATCAGGCCCAACAACGGTGGTAACACCAGGTACCTGACAGGAACAATCCCCATCACCCGCATGGCGTCCACTTCTTGAGACACCACTTGCGAGCCGATGCGGGCGGCAATGGCAGCACCTGACCGTCCGGCCACGATAATGCCCGTGATCAGGGGAGAGAATTCGCGGGTTACTGATTTGGCTATAGCCAGTAATACCTGTGATTCGGCGCCAAAGTCGGACAAGGCATAGAGCAATTGAATCGAGAGCATCATGCCCACCACGAATGACAAGGCCACCACGATGGGAATGGCGTCAAAACCATTGACGCGAATTTGTTCGACCACCTGTCGCAGTCGCACTTTTTGTTTGTAGCGTCGACCGATCAGCAACCAATAAAAGCTGTCCCAAAACAACCGAATGGCAAAACCCAGTCGTTCAACAGCTTGGTATGTCCACATACCGATGGCTTCAATTTTATTGATTAAGTACTTAGTCAATGTCAAAGACCTGATCCAAACGGGCTAATTCCAGAATGCTGCTGACCTGGTCGCTGGGTTGGGTAAGTTTGAAGGTTCGTCCATTGGTGTTGGCAAATTGTAAGCCCTCTACCATGGCAGCGATACCCGAGGAGTCAATGTATTCGACCTCCGCTAAGTTGACTTTCACCGCTGGAGTTGTTTTCAAAGCACTGAGGATGGTTTTCCTGACTTCAGCCGAGTTAGACAGATCCACTTCGCCAGAGACGTAAATGGTACACAGTTCAGGGGTTTTCTCGAAACGGATGAATTCGTCGCTCATGGGTTAATCCTCACTTGGGTGATGGTGATGGGGGTTACGGGCACATCCTTGGCATCCAATTTTGAATCAAAGCCGGTATCAACCTGGGCCATCCGGTCCACCACGTCCATGCCAGAAACCACATAGCCAAAAACAGTGTACCCCCAATTTTTTTTATTGGGGTTTAAATTTTCATTGTCTTTCAAGTTGATGAAAAAACTGGTTCCAGCTGAATGCGGTGCATCATACCTGGCCATGGCCAAAGTCCCGCGATCGTTGCTGAGGCCATTGCCGGATTCATTAAACAAGTTGCCACAACTTTCAATCGCAGCATGGTTGCTTTTAAAAGCCCCCATTTGTACCACATAATCAGGTACCACCCGGTGAATTAAGCTGTTGTCGTATTTTTTCTCTTTGACCAGGTGCAAGATGTGATTGACTGTCAGGGGTGCCCTTGACCGATCAAGTTCAACCACCACATCGCCCATGGAAGTCTGGATGGTGAGTTCAGGAAATAAAGCTTCAGGATAAGCACTGTCAGTAGGACAGTTGGCCAACGCCGTTTGCGCCAGGCCTGCCATGATGAGTATGGTTAAGAATTCACAGGTCTTTTTCATGTGCTTGATTGTTATACGCCTGTCAATGATTGTACCCAAGCTGAGGGTGTTTGGATAGGGTGTAAACACAAATAACGAATGCTCTTGGGACTTCATTCACTTTTGCTCCTGACAAAAGTGAAAGCGGCCGCGGCGAGCATGACTAACAACTTCGCGCTCTTCGTCTCTGATTCGTTTCACTCACCAACCGACTCGGCGGGTCAAGCTGCTCAACAGCTTTCCAAAGAAATGCAGGCAATCTGTCACCGTTGACGTAGCCTCACTGACAAGCTTGCCAACAATCACCTCTTGAGGGGGCTTGTTGCCCACACTCCAGGTCTGTTTACTCCAGCGCCTGCAATTTCTGTAGTTGCTCCTCTAACTCATGCAGCGCATGTTGGTTTTGGGTTAACTTGTCTTGTTCTGCTGCTACCAGGTGGGCCGGTGCTTTGGCAGTGAACTTCTCATTGTTGAGTTTGCCCTCGGCGCGTTTGATTTCCTGATTTACTTTTTCAATTTGTTTGCCGATTCTTACGGTTTCTGCAGCCACATCTACCAATCCAGCCAACGGTATCAAAAGTTTCATGTCACCCATCAGCGCAGTGGCGGCTGGTGGTTCCTCACCACTTAAGGTCTCGACGCTGTTCAGTCTGGCCATGACCTTCAATAAATCCAGTTGCTGTTGTAGTTGTTGTTGATCATGGTTGCTGGGGTTCACCACCAGTACGTCCAATGGCTTGCCCGGTGAGATGTTCATTTCGCCGCGAATTTGTCGCACATGCAGGGTGAAAGTTTTGATCCATTGGATGTCAGCTTCAGCCTGTTCGTTGACTTTGCTGCTGTCATACTCTGGCAGCGCTGCAATCATGATAGAGTCCTCTGACAGTTGCAGCGGTGCTTTCAGGTTTTGCCAAATTTCTTCGGTGATGAAAGGCATCAATGGATGTAACAACCGCAAGGCCTGATCCAAAACATACAACAGGGTGTGCTTGATTGAGTCATTGTTCGGTTGCTTCAATAATGGTTTGGACAATTCCAGGAACCAATCACAGTACTCATTCCAGAAGAAGTCATAGATGCATTGGCTGGCCAAATCAAGGCGGTAGGCATCCATGTGCTTGCGGTAGGTTTTGATGACCTCTTGCAACCTCGAGATGATCCATTGCTCCACTTGCGTGGTTGGCTGCCAGTCTGCGTTATTGGCAACAAAGCCTTCAGTGTTCATCAGCACAAAGCGTGAGGCATTGAAGACCTTATTACAGAAGTTGCGGTAGCCTTCCACACGCCCCATATCAAAGTTGATGTCGCGACCGGTGCTGGCCAAAGAAGCAAAGGTAAAGCGCATGGCATCACAACCACAGGCCTGGATGCCATCAGGAAACTCTTTTTTGGTGGCTTGCTCGATTTGTTTGATTTTTTTCGGTTGGTCTTGCATTAATCCTTGCGTGCGCTTGGCCAACAAATCTTCCAGGCTGATACCATCAATCACGTCCAATGGATCCAAAACATTGCCTTTGGACTTGGACATCTTTTGGCCCTGACCATCGCGCACCAGCCCATGGATGTAAACCTCCTTGAAAGGCACTTCACCCATGAATTTGATGCCCATCATGATCATCCGAGCAACCCAGAAGAAGATGATATCGAAACCAGTCACCAGGACGTTGGTGGGGTAATAGGTTTGTAATTCTTTGGAATCAGCCGGCCAGTCCAAGGTGGCAAAAGGCCACAGGGCCGATGAGAACCAGGTGTCCAGCACATCGTTGTCCTGGCGCAACTTAACCTCGTCTCCCAGCTGGTACTTGGCACGCACGTCCGCTTCGGTCAAGCCGACATAAATGTTGTCCTGTTCATCATACCAGGCCGGGATGCGGTGACCCCACCACAATTGTCTGGAAATACACCAATCCTGAATGTCATTCATCCAGGCATAATAGGTGTTTTTCCAGTTATCAGGAACGAATTTAATGGTGCCGTTATCGACCGCTTCAATGGCTGGCTTGGCCAAAGTTTTGGCGTCGACATACCACTGGTTGGTGAGCATCGGTTCGATGACATCGCCAGAACGATCGCCCCTGGGAACCATCAATGTGTGTGGCTTGATTTCAACCAACAAGCCGAGCTTTTCCATGGCCGCTACCACAGCTTTGCGGGCTTCGTAGCGGGGCATGCCTTGAAATGCTTCCGGGGCGTTTTGGTTGATGGTGGCATCGAAGTTTAAGACATTCAGCATCGGCAGGTCATGGCGTTGGCCCACTTCGTAATCATTGAAATCATGGGCCGGGGTGATTTTTACACAGCCGGTGCCTTTTTCTGGATCAGCATGCTCGTCGCCAACGATGGGAATCAAACGATCACATATGGGTAACAAAACCTGTTGACCAATCAAATGCTTGAAGCGGTCGTCTTCTGGGTTAACCGCAACAGCGGTATCGCCCAACAAGGTTTCTGGTCGGGTGGTGGCAATAGTCAGCATCTGATCGGTGGCTTGACCATTGGCATCGGCGACTGGGTAATTGAAGTGCCACATAAAGCCGCTTTCTTCAACTGATTCAACTTCCAGATCACTCAAAGCCGTGTTCAAGGTCGGGTCCCAATTAACCAGACGCTGGCCACGGTAAATCAGCCCTTCATGGTAAAGATCAACAAAGACTTTGAGTACAGCCTCTGATAAACCCTCGTCCATGGTGAAGCGTTCACGACTCCAGTCTGGTGAAGCACCCAAACGGCGCAACTGGCGGGTGATGGTGTTGCCTGATTGTTCTTTCCACTCCCACACTTTATCAACAAACGCCTCACGGCCCAGGTCCAAACGCGATTGTCCAGTGGCATTGAGCTGGCGTTCAACCACCATTTGGGTGGCGATGCCAGCATGATCAGTACCTGGCTGCCACAAGGTGTTTTTGCCTTGCATGCGATGGTACCTGATCAGCGCGTCCATGATGGTGTCCTGAAAGGCGTGGCCCATGTGCAAGGTGCCGGTGACATTGGGCGGTGGGATCATGATGCAAAAAGATTCCTCGCCTTCGGTATTGGGTTGAAAGTAGCCATTGCGCTCCCAGGTTTGATACCACTTGGTTTCAATTTGAGCCGGATCGTATTTATCAGTCATGTTCGATTCAATCTGTGTTGTGTTGTTGTCACTGCAGGGTGAAAAAAACCACCACAACCTCGAGGCTGTAGTGGTTGGGTTCTGTACTTAAAAAATCACGCCTTACTTTGGTTAATCAGGTACTGGACCAGCATGGCAACTGGCCTGCCGGTGGCGCCTTCTTTTTTGTTGTTCCAAGCGGTGCCAGCGATGTCAACGTGCGCCCAATCCTGGCCTTCAGTAAATCGTGACAGGAAGCAACCTGCAGTGATGGTGCCAGCTGGAAAACCACCGATGTTTTGCATGTCCGCAAAGCTGGTGTCCAGTTGTTTCTGGTATTCATCCCACAATGGCAGTTCCCAAACCCGGTCATGGGTTTGTAATCCGGCTTGTTGTAAGTCAGCATAAAGCCCATCGGTTTTGGTCATCACTGCTGATGCCTGGTGACCCAAAGCCACCACGCAAGCGCCGGTTAAGGTGGCAAAATCCAATATCACGCTGGGCTTAAATTCCTGGGCATAGGTTAAGGTATCGCAGAGAATCATGCGGCCTTCGGCATCGGTGTTCAACACTTCGATGGTTTTGCCTGAATAAGAGGTGATGACATCGCCGGGGCGGTAAGCTTTACCGTCAGGCATGTTTTCAACCGCTGGTACGAAAGTTAGCAGGTTAATGGGTAATCCCAATTCAACTGCAGAGACAAAAGCACCGATGACAGTGGCAGCACCACACATGTCGTATTTCATTTCATCCATGTTGAGCCCTGGTTTCAGGGAAATTCCGCCGGTATCGAAGGTGATGCCTTTACCCACCAAAGCAATCGGGGCCTGGTCTTGGTCAGCGCCGTTGTATTTCAAGACCACCATTTTGGGTTTGTTGTGACTGCCTTGACCCACCGCCAGCAAAGCACCCATGCCCATTTTTTTCATTTGTTTGTGGTTCAGGATGTCAATTTCGCAGTGTTCACTTTCTTCGGCAATTTGGGTGGCATATTCTGCAATGTAAGCTGGGTTGCAAATGTTGGGTGGGTTGTTACCCAAATGGCGGGCTGCTTTGACGCCTTTGGCCATGGCCGCAGCTTCTGACAAAGCGCTGACTTGTTCGTCGCTCACCGCCACTTCCAGTGTTTTGATTTGGTGTTGGTTGTCCTTCTTAAAGGATTTGGTGTCTTCGTAGCGGTACGCCGCGTGTGCCGAAGCCAGGGTCACCAGTTTGGTGGCCTGTTCAACATCCACATTTGGGTAGTCCATGGTGGCCAGGAAATTGGCGACATGCTCGACCCGTGATTTGGCCACTGTTTTGGTGACTTTGTGATTGGCCTCGTACAGGGCCGTGGGTGTGACTTTGTCGGCTTTGCCCAAACCAACCACAGTGATGACCTGACCAGCCTGGTTATATAAGGTCAATGTTTGGCCCGACTTGCCTTCAAAATCCTTGTGCTTTAAGCGGGAACTGAACTGTTCTGATATTTCAGAACCCAACGCCTCAATCAAATCATTTTGTTGTTGGTCACTGCAATGACCCAGGATGATTTGTTCGGCTTTGATTTCATTGATGGCTTTTTGTGTGGGTTTTATATTCATGCATTGACTCCAAATTTGAACGAGCTGGTCATTTTAAACAACCTGTGATTTATAAACCAGTGCTATGTGGTAATAAGCGAGCAATGAACGCCTGTGAAGCAGGAAGGCAGGTGACAAACTCAGTTTATTGTGGACACGGTTCTGTTAAAATGAGCGGGATTTTAGCCTTGGCCCTGAATGAACATTTTAGCCTCATACTTGAGAAGACAAACCATCAAGACCACATTGGTGGTGCTGATGCTGTTGTTTTTACTGATGGTCGGTACATTGTTTACTTCAACCTTAAGGGCCATTGCGCGTGGCGTGTTGCCCCCTGATTTGTTGTTCATTGAATTGAGCCTGCGGTCGGTAGATGTATTGTCGGTGTTGATTCCGTTGTCATTTTATTTGGGCGTGTTGGTCTCGCTGAGTCAGTTGTACCGCAACCAGGAGGCGGTGATGATGCATGCCATTGGCTGGTCCAGTAAAGATTTGCTGCGGGCTTTGTTGCCGCTGGTGTGGTTGGTGTTTGCACTGATGATGGTCATATCGTTGGTGGTGGCGCCACAAGCAGCACGCTTATCCAAGGAGTTAACCACCCAGGCCAATGACAACATTTCCTTGATGGGCCTGACCGAAGGCAAATTCCAAAAATTCTTTGCCAACGAAGGCATTATATTCGTAGAAAAAATTGATGTTGAAACCCAACGGGTCGAAAATATTTTTGCCAACATATACCACCCAGATCGCATCGATACCATTACCGCCGAATATGCCTTTCAATTCGAGGAGAATGAGCAAAAGTATGTGGCGCTGTTCAACGGTTACCGCAACGAGGGTACGCCAGGTAGCAATGCCTACCAGATGATGAAATTTGAACGCAATGACATCAAGCTACCTGACTTGGAAGGTGAAATTGCAGATTTGGATGAACAGTCCAAACCCACACTTGAGCTACTGCAATCGGAAGATACCAAGGAGCGCGCACAGTTGCACTGGCGCTTAAGCCCAGGATTTTCTTTGTTGTCCTTGTTTCTGTTGGCGGTGGCACTGGCCAAAACTTCTCATCGTGAAGCCAAATACATCAATTTAGTGGTTGGCGTGTTGGGCTACACTTTCGTGGTCAACCTATTGACCATTGGCCATTCCTTGTTGGAGCAGGGTGACTTGCCGATGCAATTGGGTTTGTGGTGGGTGTATATATTGGTGGCTGGGTATGCCATGTGGCGAATTCAAAAAGCGGACGGCCCTAAACTGCCTGCCCAAGCACTTAACAAGTCAACTCATCCGGCATGAAGATCCTCAGCACATACATTTTTAAAACCTTGTCATTTGGCTTGCTGGTTGCTGTGCTGTTGTTGCTGGCCATCGATGTGTTGTTCAGCTTAATCAAGGAGTTGAATGACATCAATAACAGTTACTCGCTGGCCGATGTGTTTTTCTATGTGATGTTAACCATCCCCAGTAAAATCTACGAGCTGTTTCCAGTCAGTGTGGTGGTCGCCGTGGTGGTTTCCTTGGGCGCCTTGGCCAGCGGTTCTGAGCTGGTGGTGATGCTGTCTTCAGGAGTCAGTAAATTGCGAATTGCCTGGTTAACTTTGGCTGGTGTGGGCGTGTGGTTGGTGTTGGTGACGTTAATGGGGGAATACGTGGCTCCGGCCGGTGACCAATTGGCTCAACAATTTCGTAACCAGCAAATTTCGCAAGGCAAAGCCACTCTATCTGCCAATGCCATCTGGTTGCGTGATGGTGAGGTGATTTTCAGGACCCAGCAGATGCGCAAAGAACCAGGTACCGGTAGGTATCATTTGACCGATGTCACTGTATTTGAACTGCAAGACAAAAAGCTGACCAAAGTCTCTGATGCCAAAACCGCGGTTTACGCTGACCGAGCCTGGACCTTGAATGATTTGAAAGTTTCAGAATTCAGTGACCAGGGTGTCTCTACCACGGTAATTAAAGAGCAGCAGTGGGCGTCCAGAATTGAACCTGACATACTGAATATCAGCACCACCAGACCCAAATACCTGTCCATGCGAGACATCAAAAGATACCAGCAATTCAATGCCGCATCAGGAGGTTTGCAATCGGCCTTTCAAATTGCCTGGTGGGCCAAGTTGGCATTTCCTTTGTTGGTCATGACCACGGCTTTGTGCGGTGTCATGGTTTTGTTTGGACAGGCCAGGTCTGGTGGGTTTGCACAACGGCTGGTGACAGGCATTGTGATCGGGATTGTGGTTTACCTGATCAACAAAACCTTGCTTAATTTAGGTGAGGTCTATCACGTCAATCCGTTCGTGGTTACGGTGTTGCCGGCGCTGACCTTGTCGGCAATCCTGCTTTACCGCTTGAGTGGTGGCTTCAGGGTGTTGACCAAATCAACGCATTGACACCTTATTATATAGGCTGCGTTTATTTTGTGGTTAAGGCGGTATTAGCGGCCAAGTCAATCACTGACCTGTGGCTTTTAAATTAATCATCCGTTGTGAACAAGCTCGATCCATCCAAGTCATCTGTTGTGAGTCAAACATTCGCCACCACAGTCCCAGCCCCAATGTCACACATGAAAGCAGGCCAACCACAAATCGCCAGGTACAGGCGGTCCAACTGAGGGTGGGATAGTTTGCTATGCCTATCTTCCAGGCACGCATGCCCAATGTTTGTCCGCCTTGTTTCCACGAGTAGATGAAATACATGGCCACTTCTGCTCCCAGCAAGAGCTGCCACCACAAGGTCCTTGGGGACACTTCTTCACCGCCTCGGATCAGCATGAAAAGCAATGACGTAACGAGTAATATGCCCAAAATAGGAAAAATGTCGTAGACAAGGGCAGCAACGTGTTTCCAAAGTTGACTTTGATTCATTTTTGGTATTTTATCCCTAAAGCATTGAGGTGCATGGATTTTAAAGAAATTGTGGGCAGATTGGTAAGAAAAAAAAAGATAAATTTATGTAATTATTACTTTAATTTTTTAAAAAAGGCAGTTATTCTTGTTGGCCACTAAGTCGAGTGTGGACAATTTTCAATTGAAATTATGTGTGTAGTTTTAGCTTGAATTGTTTGATCCGCACGTTTTCTTGAACACAAATATTGGAAGGGAAGGTATGTTGATATCTCAAATTTCTAAAGTTAATTTCACCCGGTTGATGGTGGTGTTGGCTTTAATGGTAACTTCGTTAGCAACTGTTGCTCAGTTACAAACAGCCGTGCAGGTGGTGAACAACACCAACAGCGCTGCAGAAAATTCACAGAACACCGTTGATCGCCTCAGTGATCAAACTGAAGAGTTATTGGTTCAATACCGGACCGTTCTTTCAGAAATTGAAAGTTTGACTGTTTATAACCAACAGTTGGAAGCTGTTGTTAATGACCAGAATTCACAAATTCAGTCAATGAACGCGCAAATGACTGAACTGGAGTCAACCAACCGCGCCGTGGTTCCCATGGTCATCGAAATGGTTGATATGTTAAGAAAAATTATCGAAGCCGATATACCTTTCAGAATCAATGACCGCCTGAATCGTGTGACTCAACTGGAAAACATGTTGAACGCATCGAACGTCACGACTTCTGAAAAATACAGAAAAGTAACTGAAGCTTACCAAATCGAACTGGATTATGGTCGCTCGGTATCAACTTACCAAGCGGACATTGATGGTGGCGTTAAAGTCAACTTCCTGCAAATCGGAAGAACGGCTTTGTTATACCAAACACTGGATGAAAAGAAATCTGGTTGGTACAACCCCAACACCAGGTCATTTGAAGAATTACCAGACCGTTATAACTCGGCCATCAAAGAAGGTATCCGGATTGCTGCCAAGCAAGCGGCTCCTAACTTGGTGGGCCTGCCAATTCTGTTTGAAGTTTCAGGAGAATAACACATGAAAAAATACATCATTACTTTATTGGCTCTGGGCTTCATGACTTCAGCAGTTCAAGCACAGAATCAAGACATGTCTTTGGATGAATTGTTGAAAGTGGTACAACGTGCGGCCACTGAAAGTTCACAGGAAAACCAAAGAAGAGAAGCGGCCTTTAAACAACAAAGAGACCAACAAAGTCGTTTGTTGGCTGAAGCCAGAGCGCAGTTGAATGCACTGGAGCAACGCACTGAAGAGTTGAAAGCTGCTTTTGACGAAAATGAAATCACCTTGGCTGATTTGGAAACCACATTGGCTGAACGTTCAGGCAACTTGGGTGAAATGGCCGGTACCGTTAAAGTATTGGCAGGTGACTTGAGAAGTGCCATTGAAGAATCAATGACCTCAGCTGAGATTGATGGTCGAATTGAATTTTTGACTGAACTGGCCTCACAATCTAAATTGCCCAATATCCAGGAACTGCGTCGCTTGTGGGCGGAAATGCAACGTGAGATTGTTGAAGAAGGTAAAATTTCTCGCTTCACTACCAGCATCCGTGATGAGCGTGGTGAAATTGAAGAAGGCGTTACTGTGACTCGTGTGGGTACATTCAATGCATTCGATTCCAATGGTAATTTCCTGGTTTGGAAGTCTGCCGACGATGCCGGTACAGGTACAGGTAATGGCGAATTGCAAAGACTGCAAAAGCAACCGTCTGCACAGTATGCCAACATGGCCAAAGAGTTCGTCAACACCCAACCCGGTAACGTGGCGCAGGTCCCAGTTGATTACACCCGCGGCACCATCTTGCAGCTGGTGGTTCAGACGCCAAGTATTCAAGATAAAATCAAACAAGGTGGCCCAGTGGGTTACGTGATCTTGTCATTGGGTGCTTTTGGCTTAATCATTGCCATCATCAAATTCATTATGTTGTTTGCCTCTGGCAGCAAAATCAAGTCTCAGTTGAAGAGAAAGCAACCCAACCAAAACAACGCGCTGGGCCGCATCATGTCTGTTTACACTGAGAACCCAGATTCGGACATTGAAACCATGGAACTCAAACTGGATGAAGCCATCTTGCGTGAAACAGGTCCATTGGAATCAGGCTTGTCATTCATTAAAGTGCTGTACGTGATCGCCCCGTTGCTGGGTCTGTTAGGTACGGTAGTTGGTATGATTCAAACTTTCCAAATGATTACCTTGATGGGTACTGGTGATCCTAAGTCAATGGCCGGTGGTATTTCCATGGCTCTGGTGACTACAGTATTGGGCTTGGTGGTTGCTATACCACTGACTGTTTTACATTCGGTGTTGCAATCAATGGCGCGCAAACAGACTCAGATTCTTGAAGAGCAGAGTGCTGGTATCGTTGCCAAGATGGCGGAGCATTAATAATGTTTTGGCTCAGAGAGCGATGGTATGACATATTGGCATTTGTAGACATGGGTGGCCCGGTACTCTGGGCCATCATGGTCTTGCTGTTTGTCATGTGGCTGATGATTCTTGAGCGATCCTGGTTTTATTTTGTTACTTACCCAAAACTTCGCAACAAAATCATTTCTGACTGGGACAACCGCGAAGACACCACCACCTGGTATGCCAAGCGAATCAAAGAAGCCAAAGTGTCTGAAGCTTCAATTGAGCTGCGATCAGGCCTGGGGTTCCTAGAATCCCTGGTGGCCATCAGTCCGTTATTCGGACTGTTTGGTACGGTCTACGGCATGCTTCAGGTATTTGATATCATGGCGATTGCTGGTACCAGTAATGCGCGGGCAATGGCAGGCGGTGTTTCTAAAGCAACCATTCCTACCATGGCCGGTATGGTGGCGGCTTTGTCAGGGGTGTTTTTCACCACTTACTTCAAACACAAAGCCATTGTAGAAGCGGAAAAGTTAGAAGATCGCATGCAATCACATTAATATTGAACCATTGAAGCCATTCATGGGTCATATTTAAGAACCAGAGAAAAACAATGAAAAAAAGACATTTTCACGAAGACGAAGCAGAAATCAACATCACGCCCATGTTGGACGTGGTATTCATCATGTTGATTTTCTTCATTGTGACCACTTCTTTTGTTAAAGAAACCGGTGTGGACATTTCGCGTCCATCCAGTTCTCAAGCAAAACAAGTGAAGAAAGGTAATATTTTGGTTGCCATCAAAGAAGATGGTGTTATTTGGATTAATAAGCAGGAGGTTGATCTGCGTGCGGTTCGATCTCGTGTAGAGAAAATGCATGCTGAAAACCCTGAAGCCAGTGCCGTGATCATTGCTGATCGTGGTTCAAGAACTGGTGATTTGGTTGAAGTGATGGATCAAATCAAGTCGGCCGGAGTTGCCAGCATTTCTATTGCGGCTGAAAAAGGCCAGGGGTCATAAGATATGAGTTTGCCACGCTACATCCTGGTTGCTGTTGTCGCTGCTGTGATTACAGTGGTGCTGTATTTACTTATGCACACTTTGGTCAGCCAGGCAGCCAAAAACCTCAGGGGTGATGATGACTTGCCCAGCATTGACTTCACCAAAGTCAAGTTGGACGATGAAGTCAGGGAACGTTCAAGACGCATTCCTAAAAAGCCACCACCTCCTAAAGAGCCACCACCACCACCCAAGATGAATGTACAACAGAATCAGCAAGTGGTGAATAACATGCCCACACCAAATATCCCTAATCTGGATTTGGGTGTCGGTGGAGACGGTCCGTTTTTAGGTGCTGTTGGCCAGGTCAACATGAATGAAGAAGGTGGAGTGATTCCCATTGTCAGGATTGCGCCTCAATATCCTCGTAAGGCTTTGATGGCTAAAATCGAAGGCTGGGTTAAGGTTAAATTCACCATCACCCCAACTGGAACGGTTGCCAATCCTGAAGTGGTTGATGCCAAACCGCGCAGAATTTTTGACCGAGAAGCCATCCGCGCCATTTTGAAATTTAAATTCAAACCCAAAGTGGTTAATGGTCAAGGGGTTGAGCAAGTAGCGACGCAAACCATTGAATTTGATTTGCCCGACGATTAATTGAGGTACGTATCAATGAAAAAGATATTCGCATTACTGATTTTTGTTCTGGCATTCACTGTCCAGGCGGGATCACTTAAAACCGATAACCCCATCAGAAAACCTTCGGGTCAAGTGGGTATCATGACTGAACCACAGTCTAAGAAAATTACCCGCTACAGTGAAATGTTGGCAGATGAAAAATATGCTGAAGCCAAATCTGGTTTAACCGCAATGGTTCAAAAGTCAGGCGTCAGTGACTATGTACAGGCTGTGATTTATCAGTTACTGGGTCACATTGATTCACTGCAAGGTAATTACGCCGGATCAGCGGCCAATTTTAAAAAGTCGATTGACCTGGATGCCATGCCTAACACAACACATTTTCAAATGATGTTGCAGCGGGCACAATTGTTGATGTTAGATGACAAGCAGCAAGCTGGATTACAAGCACTGGATGAGTATTTTGCCGTGGTTGATGAAATCCCTGATTCTGCTTTTGCCATCAAAGCCAATGCCCATGCGCAATTAGAACAATTTCGTGAAGGCAAGGCTGCCATCAAGCAGGCCATTCAATTGGCTGACAAGCCCAAAGAATCATGGTACCAATTGTTATTGGCATTTCACTCGGAGTTGAGTGAATACCGTGAAATGGCTGATGTGTTAAAAACCTTGATCACCATTGCTCCTAACAAGCAAACCTACTGGATGCAACTGTCTTCTGTGTACTTCACATTAAAAGAAGATAAAAATTCATTGGCTGTGTTGGAGTTGGCAAATCGCAAAGGCTTGCTCGAAAAAGAAAGTGATTACCTGCAGTTATTCAAAATGTACTCTTACAATGACATCCCGTACAAAGCGGCTCAAACATTGCAGGCAGCATTGGACAATAACAAGGTTGAATCAAATTTCAAAAACTGGAAACAAGTGGGTGCTGTTTGGTATGAAGCCAGAGAGTTGGAAAAAGCCCTGGCTGCGTACAACAAAGCCAGTGAGTATTCCACCGATGGTGAAATGGACTTGACCCGTTCTTATTTGTATCTGGATATGGAAAATTGGTCAGCGGCAGTTGAATCTATCACTGCGGCCTTGCAAAAAGGTGGGTTAGATAACAACAAGACCGGTAATGCTTGGTTGATGTTGGGCATGAGTCAGGCCAGTTTGAAACGCTACTCACAGGCCAGAACTGCATTCAACAATGCCGTAAAGTACGAAAAAGCCAAGAGTAATGCCGAACAATGGTTATCACATTTATCCACATTAGAAGCCAAAGCAGCACAAGAAGCGCAAAGCAATTAAATGGCCGAAGAAATTGATTCAGTTGTCGGTCAATTTCTCAGCCACCTGAAACTGGAAAAAGGATTTTCCAGTCATTCCATATCAAGTTACCAGACGGATTTAAAACAATTCCTGCAATACCTCAGCGATGAAAACCTGTCACTGATATCAATCGATGAACAAACTGCCAGAAACTATACCCATATCTTGAAGAACCGATCACTGGCAAGTCAAACCATTGCCCGCAAAGTCTCAGCACTCCGACAATTTTTCCGATACCTGCAACAAACTGGCCAATTCAGTAGCAACCCTTTTCAAAAATTGGATTTGCCTAAACTGCCTCGAGCGGTCCCTAAACCCCTCAGTGAACAACAAATCGAAAAACTGTTGCATGCACCAGATGTCAAAACGCCCTTGGGGTTGCGAGATCGCACCATGTTTGAGTTGATGTATGCCACTGGCTTACGGGTATCGGAGTTGGTCCATTTAACGGCCAATCAATTGAATTTAAACCAGGGTGTGGTGCGCATATCGGGTAAAGGTGGAAAAGAACGTTTGGTTCCCTTTGGGGCGCATTGTCAGGAATGGCTTGAACTTTACATCAACAGCAACTCAGCCTTGATACAGGCGCATAACGGTGCTTTGTTCATCAACCAAAAAGGCAGTGTGATGAGTCGACAAAGTTTTTGGCACCGAATCAAAGTCCATGCCAAGGCAGCAGGAATTGTGCCAGCGCCATCGCCACACAGCTTGCGCCATTCTTTTGCCACCCACTTACTTAACCATGACGCTGATTTGCGGGTGGTACAAATGTTATTGGGTCACAGCGATTTGTCTACCACCCAGATTTACACCTTGGTGGCCAAAGAAAAACTGAAAACATTGCATGCACAACACCATCCCAGAGGTTGAATGGGACGGGTGCTCTCTTAGCCGATATGAAAGATAATGCCATTAAAACTGCAAATAGCAGTGGCAATTCACGTCGGGTTCGATAGAATGTGATGCTTTATTTTTGAACATTTGTCAGTCCTGCGGGTCTGAACAAAAACTGATAACAGGAACACCCATGAAAATAATTACCTTTCTGACCCTTGCGCTTATGAGTGTTGTGGTCAATGCAAATGACAATGATGCACTCATCAAAACCGCTTTAAGCAAAGTGACATCGGCAAATGTCAAAGTCGTCTCAATCCTTGATACACCCATTGATGGCATCAAAGAAGTGATGGTCGATGCCGGTCGTGGCAGTGAGATTTTATACATCAGCAGTGACGGCAAATACATCATTAACGGCACTTTGTTTGATATCGATAACAGGGTAGATCTGACCGATCAAAAAAAATCAGTGATACGCAAAGACACACTGGCCAAATTTGATGAGGCTCAACGCATCAACTTTTATCCTGATAACATGGAACACCACATCACAGTGTTTACTGACATTGATTGTGGTTATTGCCGCAAATTACACGCAGAAATGGCCGAATACAATGAATTGGGCATTGGTGTGTCTTACTTGTTTTTCCCCAGGGCAGGATTGCAATCAGGTTCATTCGATAAAGCCGTGAATGTGTGGTGTGCTGAAGACCAGCAACAAGCCATGACCATGGCCAAAGCTGGTGAACCCGTCACTCCCAAACAATGCGATAACCCCATCAAAGACCACTACCAAGCTGGCCTGTCAGCAGGTGTGTCAGGTACGCCAGCTTTGGTGTTAGACAATGGCACCATCATGCCAGGCTATGTGCCACCACAGCAGTTAAAACAAAGACTGGATGCCATGGCCAACAAATAAGCCAAAAACATCCTTCTTTAAAGAGCCAAATCCAGATCCAGAGTGATCAGGGTTTGGCTTTTTTGCTTATATTCTGCGCGTTTTTGGGCCAGGGTTTAACCTTGTTTGGTGACATCATGTAAAATACCCCTTTTTTTATCATTCGTGACCATGAAATATCAATTGTTAACCTTTGTTGGCAAGGCTGTGTACTCCGATTTCAGACTGAAAAAACTCAACGAGCAAATCAGTCAAGCGCAATCCGGATTACAAATACGGGAAGCTGTTGGTTATTTTGTGGCAGAGGTAACGACTGCCTTGGATGATGAGCAATTGTCTCGTCTTGAACAGCTGTTAGGAGCCTCCAGGGTTGAACATGAAATGGATGACAGTCACTTATTGGTGATGCCTCGCGAAGGTACCATATCACCATGGTCAAGCAAGGCCACCGACATCGTTCACCATTGTGGGTTGGAACAGCTAGCCCGTGTGGAAGCCGGTCGTTTGCTGACCATCACACAGCCTTGTGAGGTCGCCGTCTCCCTGCTGTACGATCGCATGACTGAGAGCTTGTATTCAAGCTTGAACAGTTTGCAACAATTGTTTGTCCATCAACCACCTCAACCAGTGGTAAAAGTCGATTTAGCGAGTCAGGGCAAAGCGGCATTGGTTGCCATGAACAAAGCACAAGGTTTGGCCCTGTCAGATGAAGAAATTGATTATTTGTATGAACAATATTCTGCTGCCGGTAAAACGCCAACCGATGTGGAACTGATGATGTTTGCGCAGGCCAATTCGGAACACTGTCGCCACAAAATATTCAATGCCGAATGGCACATCGATGGTGAACAACAACCGCTTTCATTGTTCAAAATGATCAAGAACACAGAGGCCAATAGCAGCCGACCAGCCTTGTCAGCTTATAAAGACAACGCAGCTGTGTTTGCTGGCGGTGAAGGTTTGCGCATGACCACAGATGCTGGCCACCAGTACCAAGCTGTTGAACAAACCATTGATGTGTTGATTAAAGTTGAGACGCACAATCACCCCACAGGCATCGAGCCATTTGCAGGCGCAGCCACAGGTTCTGGCGGTGAAATACGAGATGAGGCAGCCACCGGGCAGGGAGCCAGGCCAAAAGCCGGTTTGTGTGGGTTTTCTGTCAGTCACTTGCATATCCCAGGGTTTCAGCAGCACTGGGAACAAAACAGTCCAGGCACCCCGTCCAGGATGGCCACTGCTTTTGAAATCATGCAAAAAGGCCCCATTGGTGCAGCGGCTTTTAACAACGAGTTTGGTCGTCCTAACATCTGTGGTTACTTCAGAAATTTTGAAGTTGAGACAAAAATCCCCAACCAATGGCGTGGGTACCACAAACCCATCATGTTGGCTGGTGGTATGGGTAACGTCAACCACATACACACCAAAAAACAAGACACCCAAGCCGGTGACTATGTGATTGTTTTGGGTGGGCCGGCGATGTTGATTGGTCTGGGTGGTGGTGCAGCCAGTTCTATCAGCAGTGCCGATGGTCAAGAGGAACTGGATTTTGCTTCGGTTCAGCGTGGCAATCCTGAAATGCAGCGCCGTTGTCAGGAAGTCATAGACCGCTGTTGGTACCGTGGCTCCGACAGTCCCATCCGTTCGATTCATGATGTTGGCGCCGGTGGATTATCCAACGCCATTCCGGAAATTTTAGACGATGCCGCCTTGGGCGGAGAAATTGAACTGCGCCGTTTACAAATTGATCATGTGTCGATGTCACCCATGGAAGTTTGGTGTAACGAATCACAAGAACGCTATGTGTTGTCCATCAAACCAGAGCAACTGTCTGAATTTGAGGCCATTTGTGCGCGTGAGCGCTGTCCTTATGCAGTGATGGGTCAAGCCACTGCCCAACAAACTTTGGTTGTTAACGATGAATTGTTTGATAACCAGCCAGTAGACATTCCGATGAGTTTGTTGTTTGGCAATACCCCAAAAACCGTTATAGACATCACCAGACAAGCACCAGATACTCAGGCGTTTGTGAGTGAAATTAACACCCTAGATGAACAATTGATGGCAGTGTTGCGTTTTCCAACAGTGGCCAGCAAAAAATACCTCATCACCATTGGTGACCGCACCGTGACCGGAATGATTCACCGCGATCAGATGGTGGGTCCATGGCAAGTGCCGGTGGCAGATTGTGGCATCACATTGCGCGATTATCAATCGCACGCTGGGGAAGCCATGGCCGTTGGCGAGCGGACGCCCGTGGCCTTGTTGAATCCAGCGGCCTCAGCCCGCCTGGCGGTCAGTGAAGCCATCACCAACCTCATGGGTGTGGGTATTGACAGCCTCAGTCAAATCAAATTATCGGCCAATTGGATGGCTGCCAGTGCCCAACCAGGTGAATTTCAGGCTTTACAAGAAGCAGTTAAAGCCATTGGTATGGAGTTATGCCCTGATTTGGATGTGGGTATTCCGGTAGGCAAAGACTCCATGTCGATGCACACCAGTTGGCAAGATGAGGGCAAACAAAAATCAGTGACAGCGCCGTTGTCACTGGTGATTTCTGCTTTTGCTCCGGTACACGATGTCACCAAGCACGTTACCCCGCAGTTGGTAGCTGTTAATGACAGCCAGCTGTTCTTATTTGACTTATCAGCAGGACAAAACAGGCTGGGCGGTTCGGTGCTTTATCAGGCCCAGGGACAAATGGGCCAACAAGCCCCTGACCTGGATCAGCCTGAATCTTTGGCACAATTGTTTCAATTGATGGCACAGGCGTTGGCTGAAGGCTGGGTCACTGCATGTCACGACCGTTCCGATGGTGGTTTGATCACCACCGTAGCTGAGATGTGTTTTGCCGGACATTGTGGCGCCAGTCTGGATTTGAGTTCACTGCCGGGTGCTGTGGATGGCTGGTTGTTCAGTGAAGAACCGGGGTTGGTGGTGGAAGTGCCTAACCAACACCAAGATGCTTTTAAGGCATTGGTTAATACCCAACAGTTAACTTCGCAGTTGGTGCCTTTGGGGCGCACAACCAGCGAACGGGCTTTGCAGCTTAAACATGCCGATGGCCAAGCGCAATGGGATTGTGCCGAGTTGGAAAGTACCTGGTCTGAAACCAGTTACCACATGTCTCGTCATCGGGATAATCCGCAAGCCGCTGAACAAGAGTTTGCAATGATTCAGCAACACAACCCAGGCATCAAGCCACAGGTCAATTTTGATTTCTCTGCCGCACTCATCGAGTCATTAGCATCAAGTACCAAACCACGCGTGGCCATTCTGCGCGAACAGGGTGTCAACGGCCAAAATGAAATGGCCGCTGCTTTCATGCGGGCAGGTTTTGAGTGTGTGGATGTACACATGCAGGACCTGATTGATGGACGGTTTGTGTTGTCAAATTTTGATGGCTTAGCCGCTTGCGGCGGATTCTCGTATGGTGATGTCTTGGGTGCTGGTCAAGGTTGGGCCAAAACCATATTGCATAATCAGCCACTGCGAGAACAATTCACTGCCTTTTTCAATGATGAACGCAAGTTTGCCTTGGGTGTGTGTAACGGTTGTCAGATGTTGTCAGCGTTGCGCAGCATCATTCCTGGCGCGGCAGACTGGCCGGATTTTCTGCGCAATGAAAGCGAGCAGTTTGAGGCACGGTTTTCACAACTGAAAATAGCTGAGACCGACAACATATTTTTCCAGGGCATGGCCGGAGCTGAAATTCCAGTTGCCATTGCCCATGGCGAGGGGAGGGCCAGCTACTCAAATGCTGAGGCCAAACCAGATCAATTGGCCGCGCAATACATTGACAATCAGGGCGAAGCAACCATGCAATACCCATTCAATCCCAATGGTTCAGATGCCTCTGTGGCTGCAGTCAGTGGTGCCAATGGTCGGGTTCTGGCCATGATGCCACATCCGGAAAGGGTGTTCAGAACCGCGCAGATGTCTTGGGCACCTGATGCCTGGGGTGAAAACTCACCTTGGATGCGGATGTTTTACAACGCCCGTTTGTTTGTAGGATAACCATGGAAACGCGATCACCCATCAAAGATTTGTTGATCGGCGCCTTGTTGTACATGCCCTTGTGCTTTGGTTTGTGGTTTTATGCAGCTGCACTGTTGGTGCTGCCGGTGAAATGGCTGGTTAATCTGGCATTGGAATGGTGGCAACCGGCCTTATTCAACGGCATTGAGCAGCAGAACTTTTTGCTGCAAATTCAAACCCTCATCACACCCAAATCAGTGACACTCTCGCCGGGGCAAGTAGCGATTGTAGAAGTGGCGGTGAATCCAATGAAATATGGTTATGGCCTGGCGGTGATTGGTGGGCTGGTGTTGGCGGTGCCAGAATTAAAAACCAAGCAACGATTGATGCAATTGGTATTGGGCTATTTGCTGGTGTGTCTGATTCAAGCCAATGGCGTGTTTTGGGAAGCCATCAAATCCTTGTTGTTTTCAGGGGGTGAAGTTTTTGCTGCCATCGATGCCACTGGGATTAATCACAATTTGGTGGTGGCAATGTATCAGATGGCCTACCTGATTGTGCCCGCGGTGTTGCCAGTGATTTTTTGGGTGGTCTTTAATAAACCATTCATTGTTGCCATTACACGATACAATACAGAGGGAGACGGTGACCAAAGTTAAGAAACTTTGTGTACAGCAAGCTGTCAGAGTGAAACGAGAATAAAAAAGCGATACGCACACACATTGATATATGTCTGAAGAAATAATCGAACAAGACCTAGAAGCGGTGGATCAACAGCCCACTTTTGAGGAGCGGTTGAGCCAATACCTGGTGGACCAGGGGCGCCTGAAAGAAGAAGACTTGCAACGCGGCATTCGCTTAAACAAGGAAAGTTTTGGGGTCTCGTTGGTTCCTTTGTTGGTGCGCCTGGGTCTGGCATCTGAGCGCGACGTGTCGCTGTCCCTTCATGAACTGATGGACTTACCATTGGTCACTGACAAAGATTTTCCTGACACCTCATCGGTTGATGCCGAGTTCCCGATTCGCTACATGCGGGAAAGTCAATTCGTTCCTATTGCTGAAGACGATAAATCACTGACAGTAGTGATGGTCTATCCCTATGAGGAATTCCTCACCAAAGCCATCAAGATGGTGGCAGGCAAGCCGCTGAAAATAAAAATTGGTTTGCCCTCCGACGTGGAAAATGCCATTGAACGCTATTACGGCGGCGGCAAATCCGCCATGGGACAATTGGTGGAAGGCCTGGCCAATGACGGTGGCGAGATTGAAGACGTAGAACACCTCAAGGACCTGGCTTCTGAAGCACCGGTCATCAGGCTGGTGAACATGATCATGCAAAGGGCCGTGGAATCTCGTGCTTCAGATATTCACATTCAGCCTTTTGAAAACCGCTTGAAGGTGCGCTACCGCCTGGACGGGGTGTTACACGAAGTCGAGTCACCACCAGCCAGATCAACGGCAGCTGTGATTTCCAGAATCAAGATCATGGCCAAGTTGAATATCGCTGAGCGTCGACTGCCTCAGGATGGGCGCATCATGTTGCGGGTCCAGGGCAAGGAGTTGGACTTGCGGGTTTCCACAGTACCTACCTCGTACGGTGAAAGTGTGGTGATGCGGATATTAGACCGCGAAAGCATCGTGTTTGATTTCAATCAATTGGGGTTTCGGGATCACACCCTCAAGCCTTTTTTGAAAGTATTGGAAATGCCGCATGGAATCTTATTGGTAACAGGTCCTACCGGTAGTGGTAAGACCACCACCTTGTATACCGCCTTGCAGCGTTTAAATACCGAAGACCGCAAAATCATCACCGTTGAAGACCCGGTAGAGTACCAACTCACTGGGATCAATCAAATTCAGGCCAAAGCCTCCATCGGACTGGACTTTTCCTCGGCTTTGCGTGCCATTGTTCGACAGGATCCAGACATCATCATGATTGGTGAGATGCGTGACTTGGAGACAGCTAAGATTGCGATTCAATCCGCCTTAACCGGTCACTTGGTGCTGTCCACCATCCACACCAATTCGGCTGCCGGTGGTATCACCCGGATGATTGACATGGGGGTCGAGGATTACCTGTTGACTTCAACTGTCAATGGCCTGTTGGCACAACGCTTGGTGAGAAAGCTGGATCAATCCAGCATGGAAAAATACAAAGTCATGCCAGAGATGGCCGAAGAGTTAAACCTCAAGGCATTGACCGATGAACAGGACATACATTTTTACCGACCACAACCTTCTGAAGAAAACCCCACGGGCTATGCCGGCCGGATGTCGATTCTGGAATGTCTAACCATGTCAGAAGAGCTTAAACGGATGGTGATGAAAGGGGCCACGGCAGGAGAACTGCAAAGACAAGCGCAACAAGAAGGCATGCTCACCATGTACCAAGATGGTTTGTTGAAATGCTTGAAGGGTGAAACCAGTTTTGAAGAAGTCATCAGGGTGTCCCACGAATAATGGCTCAATTTATTTACAAAGCAATCACCCCCACCGGTGAACAACTCGAAGGACAGCTGGAAGCCGCTTCGCAGGCTGAAGTGATTGCCAAAATCCAAGAAGCCGGAAACATGCCGGTTTCTGCCAAAGAACTGAAACCCGGGTTTTCGCTGGAAAACCTGATGGCCCGACGCAGTAAAATCACCCAAAAACAAGTGGGCTTTTTTACCGAACAATTGTCGACTTTACTGAACTCGGGCATGCCATTGGACCGGTCATTGTCGGTGATGATTGATTTGACCGATGATGAGCGTGTGCGCACCATGGTTGAACAGGTACGAGACAAGGTTCGTGGCGGCGGTACCCTGTCAGATGCACTGGAAGAGCAGCACGGGGTGTTTTCCACCATGTACACCAATATGGTCAGGGCCGGCGAAATGGGCGGTACCTTGGAAGTGTCACTGCAGCGATTGAGTGATTACCTGAAAAGCTCCAAGGAATTACGCGACTCGGTGGTTTCTGCCATGATATATCCAGCCATTTTGATGGTGTTGGCGGTGGGGTCCTTATTCATTCTGTTGGCCAAAGTGGTGCCCAAGTTCAAGCCCTTGTTTGAAGATGCCAACATCGAATTGTCGATGATTACCCAAGTGGTTTTTGCACTGGCTGCATTGGTACAAAGTTTCTGGTGGGTGTTGGTGTTGATTATTGTGGTAGTGGTGATGCTATTCAAGCAGAAACTCAAGGAACCCGAATTCCGGTTCAAGTGGGATCAGAAAATGCTGAGACTGCCTTTGTTCGGTGAGCTCATCACCCGTGTTGAAACCGCCAAATTCACCCGCACATTGGGGACCCTGGCCGACAGTGGTGTGCCGTTGCTTACTGGCTTGGCAGTGGCCAAAAAAGTCATCAACAACACGGTGATACTCAAAGCCATCACTGAGGCCACAGAAAAAGTTAAACACGGTGCGCCGTTATCGGACGCGCTGGCTAAAGAGGACGCTTTCCCCAAACTGGCACAACAATTGTTAAGTGTGGGAGAGGAAACTGGCAACTTGGATGAAATGCTGGTGCGGGCGTCTGACACTTATGATGGTGAAGTGAAAAACACCATCGAACGCATGCTGTCTGTATTGGTGCCGGTTTTGGTGCTGATATTGGCAGGTTTTATTTTTACCATTGTGTTCGCCATCCTGATGCCGATGATGAACATGAGTGAACTCGTAGGATAACAACAATGATTAACAACAAAAGAAAACAACAAGGTTTCAGTTTGATTGAAGTGCTGGTGGTGATGACCATATTGGCAGTGATCTTTGGTTTGGTGGTGTCTAATGTGACCGGTGGTCAGGACAAAGCCAAATACAAAGAGGCCAAAATCATGGTGCAAAAACTGTCACAGTCAGTCAGCGAGTACTACCTGGATACCGGCAACATGCCAGACAATTTAGATGACCTTTACAATGACAGCGGTGACGCCATGTGGATGGGTCCTTATGTCAAAGAAAAAGACCTGACTGACCCATGGGGTGAGCCGTACCATTTTTCTGCCAACAGCCAACATGGTCAATCATTTGATATTTATTCTTATGGTAAAGACAAAAGCCCTGGTGGTGAAAAATTAAACGCTGACATAGGTAATTGGCAGTAATCTTTTATGCGGCTGCGCTCAGGTTTTACATTGATAGAAGTGCTGGTGGTACTGGTGATGCTGGCGGTATTGGCCGGCACCGTGGCCTTCAACATGTCTGGGTCCTTAAGGGCCAGTGAAATCAGGGCAGCCAGCAAAGACCTGGTAGCGGCATTGCGCTATACCCGATCGCAGGCGATTGTCAAACACCAAGAGCAGCAATTGGTTTTCAATGTCACCAATAAATCCTATCAGGTGCCAGGTAAAGGCAAGGTATCATTGCCTGAAGGCATGGAATTGAAAGTCTATGCTGCTGCTTCAGAGGTGCCCTCAGATGAGACTGCTGGTATTCGATTTTTTTCTGATGGCAGCTCCACTGGCGGTCGCGTGACATTGATTTATGATGAGCGATTTTGGCGCATCAACATAGCCTGGTTGACTGGTGAAATCAGGCTGTTCAAAGACACTGAAGTCTGACCCTGTTATGCCATCAAACTGCCGCCAAAAATCTCAAGGATTTACCCTCATTGAAGTGATTGCTTCCTTCACCATCTTGGCCATGACTTTTATGGTGGTGTTGGAAATTCTGTCCAATTCCAGTACCAACACCATCAAGTCATCGGAGCGCAGCCAAATTGCCATGTTGGCGCAAAGTAAGATGGCCGAAGTGGGCGTAATCATACCTGTAGAAGAGGGAACAACAAGCGGTAGTTTTGATGATAACACCAGTTGGGATATTGCTATTCAGGCTTATGAAGTGCCCTATGACGGTAACGTGCAAATGGACTTTGCGCCTGTTGAATTGTTTAAAGTGGTGTTAACCATCAGTTGGTTTGATGGTTACGGTGAGCGTCGAGAGGTTGACTTCACCACCTTAAAAGCCATGACGCCTGACTTTGCTGAATCGGGGATAAGATGAACCAGCGACAGCAAGGATTTACTTTGATTGAGGTGATTGTGGTGTTCACCCTGTTGGCGATGATCATGGCAATGATTTTTTCAGGCATCGACTCTGGTCGCCGCACCGCTGAAAAAGGTGAACAAAGAATCACAGCCATCAATGAAATGCGTGTCATACAAGGCATCATCCGCCATCAAATATCTCGTGCGGTAGGCTATGGCATCGAGGAATCTGAAACCGGTGAAATGTTGAAATTCATTGGCGAACAGGACGCTTTGACTTATGTGGGTCCGATGCCAGGCTATTTGGGTACCGGCGGACCACACATTCAAAAATTAGAATTGGTTGACGGTGATGGCGGCAAAATCCTACAGTTCACCCATGGTCAGATGAGTAATTATGACGATGAAGATGAAATGTCAGGTTTTGATGAAGCCGAACCCATCGTGTTACTGGAGAACATCAGAGACGGTGCTTTTGCCTACATTGAAATGGACGAAGAGGGCTTGCCCACTGATTGGGTTAATTACATGGAAGTACCCATCAATCTGCCCTTGATGGTTCAACTGGATTTGGAAATGCAGGCCAGTGCCAAAGAACGTTGGCCGGTGTTACAAATTGCCTTGCAATTGGACCCGTCCAGCACCGCAACGCGGCGCCGAACCAGTACATTAAATACCCTGATCAACAGCCGTAACAGAGATGACAGAAACACCAACAGGCGGGATGACAAATGAGGGCGCAACGGGGCATAGCTTTGGTTCTGGTGCTGTGGGTGGCATTGCTGATGAGTGTGATTGCTGGCAGTTTTGCTTTGTCTGCCCGCACAGAGAGTTTACAATCCAGGATTTTGTTCAACGAAACCCAGGCACGGTTTTACGCTGAAGCTGGCCTGAATCGTGCCGTGTATGAACTGCGGAACCCAGATCCTGAAACCCGTTGGATTGCCGATGGTCGGGTTCACAAGATACAAATGGATGACACCACAATTGAAATTAAAATCATCGATGAATCAGGTAAAATTGACCTGAATCAGGCCAACGAGGAACTTTTGGTCGGATTGTTTGCCTCACAGGGCGTTGATTACGATGAAGCAATTGGCATGTCAGATAAAATTTTGGATTGGATTGATGCCGATGAGGAAACCCGGTTGGCTGGAGCTGAGGATGCTGATTACTTTGCAGAGGGATACCCTCACGGTGCCAAAGATGCACCTTTTGATACGGTGCCCGAGTTGATTCAGGTGATGGGCATTGACTACGAAATGTACCGGAAAATTGAACCGGCTTTGACGGTTTATTCGGGCAGGAAGAACATCAACCTGGCCTTTGCTCCCAAAGAAGTGTTGTTGGCAATTGATGGTATCACCCCAGAAATGGCTGAAACTTTTATTGCCGACCGTCAAGCGATTGAAGATTTGAATGCCCCACTGCCGGTTTTGGCGGAGGGGTTTTCAGGTCAGTTTCGGGGCGGTGGGACCACATTCAGTATAGTCAGCAAAGCCACATTGCCGAACAAACAGTATGCGGAGATTGATGCCACCATCAGAATGGGTGGTACTTTACAGGGGCGGCCATATCGAGTGGTCCGCTGGAGAGACAACGAGCACAAATGACAACTTATATTGAAAAAATAACTGAGCCTTTGCAGCAGTGGTATGCGGAATCCAGCATCCATGCATTTTTTGTGTGGTGGAAAGGTGAGATGAAACAACTGGTGCCGCAAGGCTACCGCGAAGCCTTGTTTCCTGAATCACTGGCAGTTTATGTCACCGGTGACGTGGATGCCGATGATGACCCAGTGATGTGGCTGGCCACTGGCAACCAGCTTCAGCCTTTGACTCATGATGACAGTGTCAGTGACAAGGAATGGTGGCACAAGCTCAATCATTTTGTTGGGTCTAGTGATATGGACACCGCGGTTACCTACCTGATGGATCAATCCAATGTGCTGATCCGCAATGTGGCCATGCCGGTGGCAGCCATTAATGACATTGAGTCAGTACTTAATTTTGAATTAGACAAATACATACCTTTCAAACCAGAAGATGTGGTCTTTGCTTTCAGCAAAGGCGAGGTGGTGGAAGGTAGTGAGAAATTCCCTGTGTTGTTATCAGCCATCAAAAAGTCAGCACTCAATCAGTTGGTCTCTTCCTTTGAAAGCAAGGGCGTGCAACTGTCGGCCATTGATGTGAATGTGGGTACCGACTCCCAGCCCAAGCCACTTAAGGTCAACCTGCTTCCCAAAGAGGTCCGCAAAAAGAAAGATTGGACCAAAATCAAATGGAATGCTGGGCTGTTACTGGCGGCTTTGTTGCTGTTGGGTTTTGTGATGTATTCATCGATTGATAACAAAAAAGTCAAAATTGCCACGCTGGAAGCCCAGGTGGCTGAACTGCGTAAAGATGCCAGGCGCGCCAAATTATTAGAAACCCAGTTGCGTGATTCAATCAAGGCAGCCAATTTTTTGGGTAACCTGAAACAGAACATGCCCAGTCGGTTAATGATATTCAAGGAGCTGACCCAGATGGTGCCAGCGAATACCTATTTAACTCGAGTCATCATTGACAAAGAACGGGTTGAAGTGGTCGGTGAGTCGGAAAATGCCAATGCCTTGATTCCGATTCTCAACCAGTCGGTGACCTGGAGTCAGCCAGAAGTGGTAGGCAATGTGACTCAGGACGTTCGCACAGGACGTGAAAAATTCACCATCAAGTCATCCTTAATTGCAGCAGAAGAAACGGAGGTCAGCAATGAATCTTGATCCTCGTATCAGTCGCTGGACAGCCATCATGGTTACCATGCTGATGTTGTTGGTGGTGTACTTTTTGTTTTTTCACTGGTTTTTTGTCGACCATGCCGGTTTGAATGAAGAAATCACCGAATTGAACGAATCCAGACAGCAGTTCATCAATGAAGCTGCCAAAACGCCTGAGTTAAGAAATTTGCTACAGGAGGTTAAACAGAAAGTGGGTTCAAATGATGAGTTCCTGGAGGCCGATTCAAAAAACCTCGGCAATGCTGAGATCACATCCATTTTCAAAGGCATGGTTAACCAGGTAACAGACCAAACTGCTGAGTGCCAAATCATCAGCCAATCTCCTACCAGGGACAACAATCCTGAGCAATTTGAAAAAATCAGTTTGCGTGTTAGAATGCGCTGCCAATATGACCTATTTATCAAAATATTGGAGTTAATCGAGGAGAGTACGCCATCGTTGTTCATCAATGATTTACGAGTTGAGTCCCGCAATGTCAACCGGCGCAGCAGCAAAAACCAAACCAGTCCGCAGCCACCAAGCAATCTGGAAATCAGATTTGACTTGTATGCTTATTTAAAAAACCCCGTCGAAAAAGAAGATGAAAAATAACCTGTTAGCCAATGTGCTGTTGGTCTTTATTGGCCTGTTGCTGCTGTTATCGGCTTTGCAGCTGGTTGGATGGGGTCGGGGTATCGAAACATTGGAGGCGCAAAACTTTGATGTCAACTCCCTGGATCAACTTCAAGTAGAAGCCGATGGTTCCGATCCTTCGCCAGCGCAAAAAAATGCCGTGGATACCATTGTTGATGCCCCGTTATTCAGCATCACTCGCACACCCTACATACCGCCAGCAGAACCTGATGAGGGTGATCTTGAATCAGAGCTCATAGAAGCCGAACCATTAAAAGCCAGGGTAACCAGCATCATCATCACCGATGAGAACAAATACGTGATGATGGTCGATGAAGTCAGCAAGGAACGGGTGACATTACAACAAGGCATGCCATTACCTGGTGAACAAGGCTTGTGGGTGGTCGATTCGATTCAGCCGCGGGCTGTGGTCTTTAAAGCTGAAGGAGAAGAACCAGTTGAACTGGAGCTAGAAGTCTTTGATGGACAGTTGAGTAAAGGTGGACGACCAAGTACCGCCAGGAGCGGGAACAGCAGTCGAGATAAATCACCGCAGGCCATCACGGCTGCCGATGAACCGGAAAAACAAAAAAACAGTGCTGAGGAAATCAGAAAAAAAATAGCTGAGCGCAGGGCGCAAATGCGAGCCAATGCTGCCAAAGGAAAAAAACAATGATAAAAAAATGTAACAACCTAATGATGAGTTTGATGATTCTGGTGGTCATGAGTGGCTGTGTCACCCAACCCAAGGATCTGTCTGGAGAATTGGATAACTCAGATTACTTGCGAGATGTTGAGTCCACCACCTATTCCGGCGAGGTATTTAACAGCGGTGAACCAGTGAACCAAGACAGCAACGGTTCTGAATTGTATCCGGGCACTGGTGAATTCATTAATTATGATGCCGCTTCCCGGGCTGATCAAGCAGTGTCAGAAGCCGGTGAAGTGACTTTTAATTTTGAAGGTGAGTCGCTGCAAGCGGTGGTGCACTTTATTTTGGGAGAAGTGCTCAAGGAAAATTATGTCATTGCCCCAGGAGTGAGCGGCAAAGTCACTTTTGCAACCGCCAAACCAGTCTCCAAGAAACAAATTGTTCCCATCCTTGAAATGATGCTCAGTTGGAATAACTCCGCATTGGTTAGGGTGGCAGACCGTTACCACGTGGTGCCGGATAAACAAGCCATCAAAGGCATGCTGACACCTAAGATGGATTTGGTGAATCAGGGTGGAGGTTATCAAGTGCTGGCAGTGCCGTTGACGTACATCTCACCCACAGAGATGGAAAAAATTCTGGAACCCTATGCCAAAGAGGGTTCGGTTGTGAAAGCGGATAACTCGCGCAACATCCTGTTTCTCTCCGGCACCAACAGCGAATTGGTCAACTACCTTGAAACCATCGAGATCTTTGATGTGGATTGGTTGTCTGGTATGTCGACAGGTATTTTTTACCTCAAACAAGTGGAATCCAACGACATCATCGTTGAGCTGGAGGCCCTGTTTGGTGAAGGAGCAGAGAATCCATTGGCTGGCATGTTCAGGTTTTTGCCATTAGAACGACTCAATGCGGTGATGGTTATCACCCCACAGCAAGACTACCTGCACAAAGCCAAGCAATGGATTGAAAGGTTAGACCGTGCCGATGCCGATGGCGCATCCAATCTATATGTTTACAGTGTCAAAAACATCAAAGCCGACGACTTGGCGGCGTACTTGAATGATGTGTTTGGTGGCAGTGGTGGCTCATCCTCATCCAGAAAAGCCAGTGGCGGTTCTGTCACTCCTGGACAAGAGGGCAAAGAAGTCAGCTCATCAGGTGCCAGAAACACCAACACCAATCGCCGGCGCAACACCAACAGTTCAGGCTCAGGCATCAATGACATATTTATATCAGCCATCGAAGATTCCAACCAGCTGTTAATCAAAGCTGGGGTGGTTGATTATGAAAAAATTCTGTCAGCCATTGAACGACTTGATATTGAACCGTTGCAGGTGTTGGTGGAGTTGAAAATCATTGAGGTGACATTGAATGACTCTGTGTCACACGGCATGGATTTGCTGTTTGGTGATGGTGCCCCGGGTTTAGACGGCGCGTTGGATGATCCAGAAGTGGGTCCCAAGCGTCCTTATGACTTCAGTACCACCGGCGCCAGAATCAATGGCAGTGGCATCGCTTACCGGTTTTTAGGTACCGATGCACAAGCGCGGTTGTCTGCGTTAGAAGAAGCAGGTCGAATCGCTTTGTTATCCAGTCCTTCCTTGTTGGTCTTAAATAACAAGAATGCCACCATCAATGTCGGTGATCAGATTCCCATCACCAACATCGGTTCCATCAACAATGGCGGTAGTGTCAACAATGGCACCATCTCCAGTACCCGATACATTCAAACCGGTGTACAAGTCGACATCACCCCACGGGTTAATCCGGGTGGTTTGGTGTATATGGAAGTCAGTCAGGACGTCAGCGCCCCGGGTACGCCCAGCACCACCGGTGGCACACCACCCATTTCCAGCCGACAATTGAACACCGAAATTGCGGTTCAAAGTGGCAACACCATCGTTATGGGTGGACTGATCAGTGAGAACGACACTTTCTCTCGCTCTGGGTTTCCGGTGCTTAGCCGCATCCCCATCATTGGCAACGCATTTGGCTCCAAGAGTAAGTCCTCTTCGCGCACAGAATTGATGTTGCTGATTACCCCCACAGTGATAGAAAACCCCGAGCAAGCACGCATCGTGACCAAAGAATACGCCAAAAAATTCAAAGGCTTAAAACCCATCAATACCAACAAAACTACAGAGCAAAAAGATGATGAAGATGAATAATAAAGTGTGGCTGACTGCAGCCATGGTGACAGCCTTTTTGACGGGGTGCCAAAAATCGGCAGATTTGGAAACCCGTGTCAACGATCGCTGGAACCATTTAATAGAAGGTGAATTGTCGCAGGCTTATGAATATTTTTCTCCGGGCTACAAGGCAGGGGAAACTTTGGATAGTTTTCGCATAAGAACCCAAACAGCCCAGATGCATGCCACCTGGAATACAGCCCAATTTGTGTCTTCAGAATGTGAAGATGAACAAGTCTGTGAAGTGAAGGTTGAAATTAACTATTCTTACCGTTTTCCACAACGCAGTATGGGTGGGATGGACGTCACCACAACCATCCACGAAAACTGGTTGAAAGTTGACGAAATTTGGTACTTTGTGCCCAAGAATGATTGATTCCCTGTAGCTGTGAAGCAGTCCCCAAAACCCAAAAAAATTCACAAAAAGTGCTTGTTTCTGGTGCACAGATAAACTATCATTCACGTTGCTATCTTGTATAGCTTCGTTCATATGAGCGGGGATATTTTAAAATAGCCCTGATATTTTTATTAAATTTGGAGTTAGAAATGAAAAAAAATAAACTAACTATGGCTGTTGCTGCTGGTATCGCGGGTGTCGCGGGCATGGCAAATGCAGCACAGTATGTCAACCCGGAAGGTACAGGTCAGGTTTTGATCTATCCTTACTACTCAGTCAACAATGACTTAAACACTTTGTACTCAGTTGTAAACACAACTGCTGACACAAAAGCTGTTAAAGTTCGTTTCCTTGAGGGTGAAAACTCTTTAGAGGTTCTTGACTTTAACGTTTACTTGTCAGCTTTTGACGTTTGGACTGGTGCTTTGGTTCCAACTACTTCTACTGTTGGTACTCACGCTGGTGAGCCTTCTGCATTGCACATCACTGCAGACACTTCATGTGCTCCTTTCTTGCAAAAAGCAGGTCAAGAGTTCTTGCCTTTTACTATTGATGCCGATTTGGACAATAGCAACAAGAGCATGCGTCGTGCCACTGACGGTCACTTCGAAGTTTTGGAAATGGCTACATTCAATGGTTCAACTATCGGTTGGGCTGATCACGGTGGATCTGGCGTACCAGGTAACTGTGCTGCTATCGAAGCTGATTGGGATGACAACGGTATCTACAACACAGGCGACGAAGACTTAGTAACTGGTGGTCTGTTTGGTTCTGTTGGTATCTTCAACGTAGGTGAAGGTGTTGGTATGACTTATGATGCCATCGCTATCGAAGAGTTCTGGACTGGTGCCGCTGGTAACCACTCTGAGCCAGGCAGCTTGTTGCCATCTCTGAATGAGGGTGATGTTGAAGTAACTATCTTTGACGAAGGTGTTGCTGTTAACTCAATCTTCAACAGTGGTGCTGAAGCCGTATCTGCTTTGTTCACCAAACAGTCTATCTACAATGAGTACGCACTGGACACAGTTGTTAACGGTAAAACTGAGTGGGTTGTTACTTTCCCAACCAAACGTTTCCACGTTGACGTAGCTCCTGCTCCAGCCGTTCCTCCTTTCACTACAGTTTGGAATGGTGTTAACTCATGTCATGAGTTTGGTATGTCTATTTATGACCGTGAAGAGCAATCTGCTGTTGTAACCAACGGTTCAGTTTCTCCACGTCCTCCAGTAGGTTCTAACCCACAACTGTGTAAAGAAGCTAACGTTGTTGAGTTTGTATTACCTGGTGGTGCTGTAGGCGCTGAGTCTTCAATCATGGGTTCTGACAACTTGGTATCTGTAACTACTCCTGGTAACGCTGTTACTGAGAGCGGTTGGGCTGCCATGTCATTCTCTGATGCCGCATACGTAACTGCTTCTGCAGCTGGTCCTGACTACCTGGGTCTGCCAGTAGTTGGTTTCGCTGCTCAGCAATACACCAATGCTGGTGCAGCTGCTGGCCTGTTGGCACAGTACGCTGGTCTGTTCGTACATAAAGGTAACGTAGTTTCTAACTAATACCGCGAACATTGAAGTTAAAAGGACAAGATTTAATCTTGTCCTTTTTTTTTGAATTGATTTTTTTGAATAAAAAATTAACAATACATCTTGTATAATCAAAATTTTGTACATGAAATGAGACCCTACATGAAAAACGTTTTAACCCTGATACTGCTGGTGATTGCTCAGCCACTGTTTGCCGAAAAGTTAATTTTTGAAAACAACGGTCAAGATGTCGATATCACAGGTGATGCACAGATTAATTTCGAAACTGGTGACATCACAGTAACGACAGTCGGTGAGCATTTAATTGTTGATGCCGAAGTGCCGATCATTTTGGGCTTTTATCCCAGTGATTATGACATCAGCATAGGCAGCAGCATCACTGTCACCTGGAGTGTGGCTTTTGCTGACAGCTGTACTGCCAGCACCCCCTCTGGCACCGTTTCATCTTGGAATGGAATTAAAAACAGTGCCAATGGCACCTGGTCTCAATCTGGTTTAACGGTCTCACAGTTGCCAGCGCAGCTGCAGTTGTCGTGTAGCAACAGTACCGAAACCGTGGTACAAACCATTAATTTATCCGAACAAACTACTGGTGGCGGTGGATCAACACCTACCATCAACTCTTTCCGTGTTAACGGTTCTGCTAACTTTGCCATCGTTAACCCACCCGGTTCTGCCACCATCACTTGGACGACCACAGATATCAACAGTTGTACTGCCAGTGCGAGTCCCGCTGTCAGTGGCTGGTCCGGCAGTGTGGGCATCTCAGGCACTGAAAATGTCACCATCAGTGAAGACACCATCCTGACCCTGAATTGTGACGGTCAGATTGCTACCGTAGATGTGGATTACTCACTGAATGCGGGCTGTACCACCGGTGTTTATCCGACAGGCGGTTCATCTCAAACCCTTGCTGTGGTCCAAGACACTTACGCGAACATCAATGATGGCCAGCCATTTGGCGCATCAACCAACACCTCATTTGAGCTGAGTTTCGGTACCGATGAGTTTGTGACATTGACTGGATTTTCATTACCCACCAATAATACCAGACGTCGCATGGTGTTTGAAAATGCCCCGACCAATTACAACTTGATGTCCAGTGCAACCATGTCGGTCAGTGAATGCCCAGGTGATTTCACCTCATCAGCTTTGTGTGTCATCCAGGTCACTAACACTTCTACCGTATTCATGACCACAAGAGATGGTGATCCTGCGAGTTGGTGTCATTTAGACCCTAACAAAACCTACTACATCAACTATGTGTTGACGCCAAGTCCTTACACGCAACAACCTGCGTGTGCCAGCAGCCAACACAGCACTTGCGCCATTTTCTACACCGAAGCGCAATAAGTTATGAATACATGGATGTTTTTGATCACGGCCTTGTTTAGCCAGGATGATTTCCTGGTTAAACAAGGTGATGTGATCGTCCCATTGGCCGACCTGGATGCCTATGTTTATCTGTTGGGCGAACACAAAAGACCCGGATTTGCAGACCAACCCACACAAATTGAACAAAACATATTCACCTTGCTGAATGTCAATATTGTTTATCAGCACATCATAGAAACCGGTCTCAATGATGAGCCTGAGTTTGAAGCTGTATTGGCTGAAATCGAAAACAGAGAATACGATCTTGAGGATGGTTTTTTCGAAGCACTAGAGTTGAATCAGGAAGCTGCCTTAGAAAGCATCCGCATGTATTTGATCAAAACCCGTTTTTACCGCACCATGCTACAGTACTTGGATGATTCAATCACTGCTGAGCAGGTAGAACCTTTGGCCAAAGAACATTACTTAATTAATAAAAAGGATTTTGTGGTGCCAGAGAAACGTGACATTTCAGTCATTATGTTGGAACAAAACGCCGATGTTGATCAGGTACTGAAATCTCTGTCTCAAGCTGATCAAGAAGCGTTTCAGTCAGTGGCCAGTGACGTATCGGTTGATCCCAGCAAAGAATTGAATCAGGGACATTGGGGTAAGTTTCGCCTGGTGGATTTTAATTATCCCTTTACCCAAACTGTTTTTAACGCCCCTGTTGGCGTCATTCCGCAAGTACTGTCAGACAGCAACCACGCTTACATCATTCGGGTTAATGAGGTACAGAAAAGTCGCCAACAAAGTTTCGACGAAGTCAAAGACAAGCTGATTGAACAAGTCAGGAAAAATGTGGTGGGCAAGAAATTTCAAACCATCATCAATGCACAAGGCAGAAAAGAATTGGAAGTTAATCCAGAACTCACTGCCCATGTCTTCGAACGGTATAAAGTTTTCAACTCTGACTGAATGTTTAAATTTTTTCTGAGGAAAGAAATTGCTGACCGTTATCTCGGCAATTCTTCGGCTTGGTTGTGGATTGTTGTTCATCCCATCATCCTGTTATTGATTTATAACTTTGTATTTGGCATTTTATTCAAAGCCCGGGTGCCTGACCTGCCGGAAGATGCTTTCATCACCTATTTGGCCATCGGTTTGTGGCCCTGGATGGCTTTTTCTGAATCGGTATTGAATGCCATCACGGCAGTGGTCAACAGGAAAGATTTATTGGGCAAGGTGAACATTGACCTGCGTCAGGTGGTGTTGGCTGGAACCACAGCAAACTTTATACTGCATGGCATCGGTTTTGTGGCCGTCATCATCTTATTGTTGGCATTGGGTAGGCTGTCGCCTGATATGGGCTTGCTGCTGCTGGTGGTGCCAATGGTGTTGTTGTATGTGCTGGCCGTCAGTTTCAGTTTGTTATTCGCAGCCTTGTATGTGTTTTACCGCGACCTCAAACAAATTGTCAGCGCTTTGTTGCCTTTGCTGTTCTTTTGTACACCCATCATCTACTCGTGGTCACTGATACCAGAACAGGCCAAACCTTATTTCCAGTTAAACCCTTTGTTACCCATCATTAATTTCATTCACGATGCCGTTTTTGATTTAAACCCACTGAACTGGTCTGCCATGGGCGTGATGTTTGTGGTCAGTGCGGTGTTGTTGTACTTGTGCCATGGCTTCTTTCAGAAGCTGGCCCCCAGATTTGATGACTTCGCCTGATGAACTTGATCTCTATCCATCAGCTCAATAAAAGCTACCCGTTGGTTTCTAACAACAAGGAACGGCTACGGGGCATGTTTAATATCCTCTTCAATCGCACCGATAGCATGGGTAAACAGGTGCTGAAAGACATCAACCTGGAAGTGGCCAAAGGTGAATCAGTTGCCATCATTGGCAAAAATGGTGCCGGTAAAAGTACCTTATTAAAAATTTTGTCGGGGGTGATTCAACCTACTTCTGGATCCTTCCAAGTCAATGGCAAAATTGGGGCTTTGTTGGAACTAGGTTCAGGCTTTGATCCAGAATACACTGGGCTGGAAAACCTGAAAATGTCGGCGGCGATGTACGGCCTACAAGGCAAAGAAGCCGCAGAAAAGATCAGCAAAATGATTGAGTTTGCCAACATTGGTGACAACATCAACCGACCGGTCAAAACCTATTCATCTGGCATGGTCGTGCGCTTGGGTTTCTCAGTGATTACCCAGACCCGACCCGATTTATTGATTACAGACGAAGTTCTGGCGGTGGGAGATGAAGGCTTCCAATTAAAATGCTTGCGTTGGATAGATGAGTATTTGGCCAATGGCGGCACCTTGTTACTGGTCTCTCACAGCATATACCATGTGCAAAAAATGTGTCAAAAAGCCGTGTGGCTTGAGCAAGGTGAAATCAAAGCCAGCGGTGACGTGTTTGCCGTAAGTCAGGCTTACCAGCAAGCCGTCGCTGACAGCCACACAATCCCCAGTGGTGCCGATGTTAACCGCGAAACCTACCACATACATCAAGCAGAAATCAGCAGTGAAGGTTCTGTGTGTGAGGCAATCACTACCGGTCAGGACATCGATTTAACCATCAAAGTATATACCCCCGATGAGCAAGTGCCGGGCATCTGCATCGGCGTGGTCAGCCAAACCGGTCTGCCGGTCTATGGCACCTATTCTGAATTACATGACTGTCACCCGGTGCGAGACGATAAAGGAATGGTCACTTATCAAGTGCGCATGCCTGCAGTGCCGCTGTTACCCGGAATATATGAATTCCGTTTCCACACCATGACGCCGGAAAATTTGCAAATGATTGACACCTTTGCTCTGTCCCTACAAGTGACCGGACAAACCAGAGAGCTTGGCTGCGTCCGACTAACTACCGACTGGCAGTGATGAGCATCCAAATCACAGTTCCCATCTACAATGCCTTGGAAGCCACCAGTCACTGTCTTCAGGCCTTAAGAACACACAATGCCAATGATCAGGTGGTGCTCATCAACGACGCTTCAACAGATCATCGCATCGATGGATTGTTGACAGATTTGCCCGCCAAATGGCAAGTCATTCAACAAACACAAAATGCAGGCTTTGTAAAAACCGCCAACCGCGGTTTAAGCATGTCTGCTGGCCACAGTATTTTATTGAATGCCGATGCTGTGGTTACCCACGGATGGCTGGATTGTTTTGAGCGCGTTATCAAACAAGTCGAAAATTTGGGAACGGCCACCCCGTGGTCCAACAATGCTGAAATTTGTTCGATACCAAAGACCCTGACGTCCAATCCGATACCCAATAATCCGGATGCAGTGGCCAAAGCACTGACTCAGCACCAGCCTGAGTATCCTGAGATACCCACGGCTGTGGGATTTTGCATGTTGATCACAGCCGAGGCCAAGGCCCAGGTGGGCTACTTTGATGCAGACACTTTTGGTTTGGGTTATGGTGAAGAAAATGATTATTCATTGCGGGTCAAACAACAAGGCTTACGCAATGTCCTGGTGGATGATTGTTATGTGGTTCATTGGGGAAACCAGTCATTTGGTGAGAAGGGATTGAAACCTGATGAGCAGACCATGTCCCGATTGTTGGGTAAACATCCGGATTACCTGCAAACCATTCAGAAATTCATTGAAAAAGATCCTTTAAGCCAGTTAAGGACAACAATCATTGATAAAATAAGCACTTTTTAATCGGGTAGCCCATGTCTGAATCAGACTTGCCATTTACCGGTGAACGCTTTATTCCCAGCTGTGAACGCGAAATCTGGTATGAACATTACCATCGATATGCCATGGCCATGGATTGGATCAAAGGGCGCAAAGTATTGGATGCAGCCTGTGGCGAAGGTTATGGCAGCCATTTGATGGCCAGCCAAGCTGCTGCTGTGGTCGGCGTTGATGTGGATCCTGAAGCCATCGCACACGCCAACAAACACTACCGCGCGGAGAACTTAAGCTTTCAGCAAGCAGACGCCCTGAACATGGATTTTCCAGACCACAGTTTTGATGTGGTGGTGTCTTTTGAAACGTTGGAACATTTGGCCGCACACGATGATTTACTCAACTCATTCAAACGGGTACTGAAACCTGAGGGTGTGTTGATCATCTCAACACCAGATAAAAAAGAATACTCTGACAACACCGGGTTTGACAATGAGTTTCATGTCAAAGAATTGTACCAACACGAGATGGAAAGCCTGATGACTGGCCATTTCAAACACCTCAGTTGGTATGGACAAAAGCTGATGTTCACGTCAGCCATTTGGCAACTGGGTGGTGCGCCTGAGAGCATGCGGTTTGATTGCATGTCAACAGACAACCAGTTACATGACAAGCCGATGTTCAACCCCATGTATTTTATTGTGGTGGCATCCGATCAACCCATACAAGGCGGCGTTGATTATTATGAGTTTACTGAACAAGCAGAGCAGGTTTACGGACATTACCACGCGGTAATCAGGGCGCACATCAAAGCAGAGCAAGCGCAGCTAAAACTGGAAAAACAACAACAATCATGGCTACAACACCCCATCATCGGACGTTGTATCAAGTGGTTTGGAAAGGAAGATTGATGGAATTTGAATTTAATTTTGGTGAACAACAACTCACCCCTTCGTTGCCGAAGGACAACACTTTATTTGCGTCGGTGTCAGGTACCGTCCAACAACTTTCAAAAGATGAACTGGTGTTTATGGACCACCAGACTGGCACCAATCATGTGATGACCATGCAGGTTTTACAGGCCATGGGACTGACCCAACAATTCAAGCCACTGCATGAGCACATTGTGACCATTGAACAAAACCTGGCTGAATTGAGAGGACAGACGGCTGCCATTGAAAAGGTATTGGGTTTCTTACAAGACAAAGGACTGATCATCAGCGAACAGCAATGGCTGGAGCAATTGGAGCAAGCCTCAGACTCACAACGCGATATTCCGTATGCTGGCATGGTGATTCGCACCTGTAACCGACCGGATAATTTGCAAAGGTTACTGGATTCATTTACGCAGTATTTGCAACGTCATCCAGGCAATGACCAAGTGTTGGTGTTTGATGATTCCCCTGACAGCAAATCGCAGGAAGCCAATCAAAAAGTCTGTCAGTCGGCAAAAATCAATGTCAAATACCATGGTTTGTCTTGGCAGAAACAGTTCACCACCATGCTCAAAGAAGAGTTTCCTGAGCACCACCGTCAGATTGATTGGCTGCTGAGTGAACAGCAAGGGTTTACCGGTGGGCGGGTTTGGAATTTGGCTTTGTTGGCGCTGGCAGGTAAAAAATTCACATTTTTTGATGACGATTACCTGATTCAACCGCGCCGGGCTCAGACCTACCAAGCCCGTGAAGTCGACTTGTCAGAGCAAGTCGATTTGAGTGTCGGCTTTGGACTGAATATTCGGGACATCAAAGAAAAAAGTGATGAGCTTGATGAAGATGTTTTGACCGCCATGTTAAATGCCTGTGGCCAACATTTTGGCCAATGGCTTAAACAGGATGTAGAGCGTTCGACCACTTCTTTGTATGGTTGGCGGTTGATGGACCTGAACCGGTTGAATGCCGCCTCAATCATCAAATCCACCGGCAATGGCACCTGGGGCAGCCCCAGGGCGGAAAGTAATTACTGGTTGTATTTGCTTAAAGGTGATCAGCGCGAGGCGTTCTGGCAGGACCGGGAAACCTATTTGGATAACATTGAAGCTTCGCACCTGTTGCATTATTCTCCCAATTTTCAGGCCTTGTCGTGTTCCAATTTTGCGCCTTCTAGTTTGGATAACAGCACATTGACGCCCTTTGTGATGCCGATTAATAAAAATGAAGATCATTTTTTCAATTGCATGATGATGGGCATATACCCCAACCAGGTGTCGTTGCATTTCCCATTCATGATGGGGCACATCCAAACCAGCACCCGTGACCGCAGCAGTTTCAACCACATCGCCAGGCGCCCCAACTTCAATAACTTTGTAGCGGACTACGTGTTTTCAATCCTGGGAAAGATTCATACCCTGGATGCCAGCAGCCGCTATGACAACATCCGCGCTGCCATTGATGACTTGCGCACCAGCACCGATCAGGATTTGGCCAATCGCTTGCGCGAGTACATGACCAAGACACGTTCCAATTTGGTCCTGTCACTGCAAAACATCCTGGACGAAGTGCCCGATGCACCGATCTATTGGCAAGCTGATGTTCGCGAGATCATTCAAGCCAATGGCAAAGCCATTAAATCCAATCAGGCCCCGGTACTGACTGACTGGGATGAGACCATGGACACCGATGCTTGTGTGGCCAAAGCCAGACATGATTTGCAAGAAATTGTCGAGGCCATGGCAGTGTGGCCAAAATTGTGGGCATTTTGTCAGGGCCAGTGAAAACATCGCCGCCATTGGATGTGGTTATCGTAAACCACAACGGTGGTGAATTATTGAGCCAATGCCTGCAGCACTTGGGTCGGTTACCCGAATGGCAAGTCACGGTGGTAGATAATGCCTCATCCGATGATTCCATCCAGACGCTGGACAGTGTTCAATGTCAGTTAATATGCAACAACGACAATGTCGGCTTTGCCCGCGCCTGTAACCAGGGAGCGGCTGCTGGACAGGCACCTTATCTGGCCTTCGTCAATCCCGATTGCTTTATTGAACAAGCGGCCTTGCAGTCCTTGGTTAATCAACTGGATCAAACCCCTGAAGCGGCAGTTATGGGTTGTCGGGTGTTGCATTCAGATGGCAGCTTCCAGGCAGCCAGCTTTCGGCGACTGCCGACGTTTTGGCGGGTTTTGGTGCACGTGTTCAAACTGGACCGTTTGCCAGGCATATCAGGCATCAACTTACCAGACCCTGGGCTAACCCCAGCAGTCAGAACCGTGCCAGCGATTAATGGTGCTTGTGTGGTTATGCGCCGTGATGTGTTTACCCAGCTCGATGGGTTTGATGAAGGGTTTCCTTTGCATTTTGAAGATTTGGATCTGTTTGCCCGGGTTGCCCAAGCCGGTTACACCATTTTATATCAGGCACAAGTCCAGGCGATTCATGTCAAAGGTCAATCCGGCCAGTTATCAGGTCAAGTCAAACAATGGAAGAAGCAGGGCTTGTTGCGTTTTATGACCAAGCACCGACCCGCTTGGGAAGCCAGGCTCATGCGTTTGCTGGTGCGTCCAAAATAAATTGATACACCTTTTTTTTGTTGATGCCGTAATGGTCAGCCACGGTTTTGGCTGCAACCTTGGGTGGCAGTAAAGCCTTTAAACTGTTGGCCAATTGGGCTTGTTCGGTAGTCAACTCGGTATCGTTTTGTTTTTTATCACCTTGTATGGCCAACACAAACTCACCTTTTTGTTGTAGTGGGTTGTCTGCAACTTGCGCATGCAATTGACCCACCTCGCCACGGTAAATCTGTTCAAATCGTTTGGTCAGTTCCCGTCCCATGGCCACCGCAGTGGTAGGTCCAAACACCGCTTCCAATTGTGCCAAAGTATCTAAGATGCGATGTGACGACTCATAAAATACATGGGTGTCATGCAAAGGCAGCCAATCTTCCAAAGCCCGTTTTTTTTGCTGTGATTTGGCCGGTAAAAAACCATGGAAAGTGAAACTGGCGGTGTTGATGGCTGCTACCGATAACAAAGTAATCAATGCCGAGGCGCCAGGGATAGGTACCACCTTGATGTTTTGTTCATGTGCCTGTTGTAACAGGGGAAAACCAGGGTCGCTGATCAGTGGTGTTCCGGCATCGGAAACCAAGGCCACATCTTGACCGGCCTGGAGCATTTGGATAATTTTGGCTGCCTCTTGGTTTTCATTGTGTTGGTGCAAGGATTTGGTTTTGGTGCTGATGCCATGGGCTTGAAACAACCGTTGTGAATGGCGCGTGTCTTCACAAACCACCCAGTCACATTGTTGCAAGGTGGTGATGGCTCGAAGACTGATGTCATCCAGGTTGCCAATGGGTGTTGCCACCACATATAAAGTGCCGGCTTGTTGAGAAGATTCATTCATCGAACAGTATTTTAATGGTTTCTGAGGTAAAATTCTCTTTATGTTGAAAATGCTTAAATATTTTATTTTACTGGCTTGGTTGCTGGTGCTGTTGCAGGCCTGTAGTAACAACCAACAAAACAATCAAAACCGGGGTGCAGACGATGCCACTCGCACGGCTGGGCTGTATCAATACCATCAGCAAAATTATTACGCTGCCACTCAGGAGTTGATGTCGGTTTGGCAACAAGACCCCCAGGACCATGAAGTCATGGTTGCTTTGATGGATTCCTGGTTGCAATTGGATGAAGAGACCAGGGTTTGGCAAATGTTGAATCAAACAGCCATGGTCAAAGATGAAGTGGCCATCATGGTGGGTGAACTCAGCCAGCGCAATGGACAATGTGAAAACGCTTTGCAATCCTTGCAGCAAGTGGGCATTGAGTCTATTCCAGTCCAATGGCAACAACGGCATTGGCAATTACAAGCCTCTTGTGCGGCGCAATTGAATGAACATCTGGATGCCGCGGTGGCCTGGATTAAATTGTCTGCTTTAATCACGGAAACGGACACCGCAACAGCAGAGATCGGCAACAATCCGGTGCTTGATATTCACCGAAATATTGTTGAAAACCTGATACGGGTGTCAGATGAAGATTTACGCACAGCGCTGGCAAACCTTGACCATGAGGCCATCACCTTGGGTTGGTTGGAAGCTGCCTACATTAACTTTGGTGCAGACGGTGTGTCAGGGGTTGACTGGCTTGATCGTTGGCAAGACCACCCAGCCAGTGCATTTTTTCTGAATTCCCAAAACATCAGCATCCGCCAAAAGGTGGCGGTGTTGTTGCCTTTGTCTGGTCGCTTTCAGGCCGTTGCCAAAGCCTTCCAGACCGGCATGCTCACTGCCGCGGCAGCCGAATACGTCGAGGCCAATGAATTGATTTTCTATGACACCGGTAGTCAGGGTGAAAACCTGTCTGCGGCCTGGTACTCTGCCCAAGAACAGGGGGTTGATATGATCATTGGGCCTTTGGATAAAACCTCCATAGAAATGATAGAAGCCATGCCAGCTGCGACCATGCCGGTGATATTGTTAAACCAATCTGAGGCTCCTTACCACCAGTTCACCCTGTCGCCAGAAGGCGAAGCAGAACAAGCGGCAGAAAAAATGTACCGTGACGGCCACCGTCAAGTATTGATCATGGCGGTTAATGAACCTTGGGGTGAACGCTTGACCAAAGCGTTTGCACAAAAGTTTGTGGATTTAGGCGGTGATGTCATTAACAATGCTTATTTCCTGGAATCGCAAAATGATTATTCAGCACAACTGCGACAAATTTTGGGGTTGGTTGAAAGTCAATTGCGGGCAAAAAACTTACAGTCATTCTTGAAAATTAATTTGGACGCTGAGGTCGTTGTCAGACCAGATGTTGATGCCATCTTTTTGGCAGCCAGACCTTCATTTGCTCGGTTGATGATTCCGCAATTGAAATTTCACCATGCATCACAAATCCCAGTGTATTCAACTTCCCATGTTTTTGAAGGCTTGAACAACACCCAGCACAACCGGGATCTGCAAGGCGTGCGTTTCGCCATTAGTCCCATCGAACTGCAAGCTGACCGCCTGACAGAGTTACTGCCATTTGATCTGGACGCAGTACGTCATGACAAAAAGTTGTTTGCTTTTGGATACGATACCTATCACCTGATTGATCGACTGGAATGGATGAGCCAAGTGAACTTTGGCTCCATTAACGGATTGACTGGGCGAGTCAATATGGACTTTGATGGGCGCTTTTACAGGGGATTGTTATGGGCACAATACGACAATGGATCTGTGCACGCTTTGTCGCCCTGACAGGGATTAATCCATCACTGAGCACAGGTGCAGCAGCAGAACAATTGGCTGCCACCTATTTGCAGCGACAGGGCCTGAAACTGGTGGTCAGGAACTACCGTTCAAAAGCCGGCGAAATAGATTTAATAATGAAGGATAAAAACGACTTGGTTTTTGTCGAAGTAAAGTACCGCAGCCGCCATGAATGGGCTGATGCGGCTGAAATGGTCACCCGCACGAAACAACGACGGGTCATCAATGCAGCCAAACATTACCTGCAATCACAGGGATTGTTTGATAAAGTCCATTGTCGGTTTGATGTGTTGGCTATCAATCGGCACATCAGTGAAGAACACATTGAATGGCTGACCCATGCCTTTGAATGAAGAAAACAAAAATGCCATTACCATTGAAATGAGGATTTGATATGAAATACCTAATGATGACCAGTTTATTGGTCGCCACTTTATCTGGCTGTGCTCCCGTGATCATTGGCAGTGCGTTGGTTACCGGTGTAAACATCGCTCATGACAGACGAACTGCCGGACAAGTGATGGATGACAAAATCATCACCGCCAGTGTTAAAAATGAATTGCGAAAGGTCATAGAAGACAACAGCCGCATTAAGGTAGATTCCTATAACGGCGTGGTGCTGTTGGCCGGAGAAGTGAAATCCGAGCAAGACAAAGTGCTGGCAGAAGACGCTGCTGCCATCAAAGACGGTGTCATCAGTGTGGTGAATCAGTTGAAGCTGGTTGATGAAGTTTCGCATTTGGGCCAGCGCAGCAAAGATGGCTACCTGACATCCAAGGCCAAGGCCTCGCTGTTAAAAATTGATATGGAAGGCTTTGATCCCACCCGAGTAAAAATCACCACCGCCAACAATGAAGTGTATTTGATGGGCATGGTGTCCAGAGATGAAGCCGATGCCGTGGTTGAGCGTATCCGTCACTTGCGTGGTGTTGATCGGGTGGTCAAAATTTTTGAATACCTGGATTAATCCAAAATGAAAAGCCTGGTTGTCGTACTGTTTCTGCTTGGCTGGCTGCTGCCGGTGGCGTCAGCCAGTGAGCCATCTAACAACAAGGGCACGGCTAACTTGGCCATTCAATTTGTTGATGCCTACAACCAACATGACGTGGCGGCGATGCTGAACCTGGTCCATGACGACGTTAAATACATGTACATCAACAACGACGAAATCTATACAGAAACCAAAGACAAAAAGGCCTTGGCCGAGTTTCTGCCTGCATACTTTAAACAAAAACCAGCAGCCCAATCCAAGGTATGGTCCAACAGCCAAGCTGGACCATTCATCACTCAAGTTGAGCAAGCTTTGTGGACAACGGCCGATGGCCAGGCCAAATCACAATGCAGCTTATCTGTCTATCAAATCCAAGCACAACAAATCATCAATATCTGGTATCACGATGTGTTTACCTGCCCTGCCTTAAAATAACGCAATCAGAGATTTTGAATTAATGCTGCCACAGGCAGTCTGATGGTTTAGATAAGAGTTAGGGGAGCTGACTTGGATCTGAAAACAATATGTCTAAAAAAATACGTCACTGGCTACAGCTGTGTCTGATGCTCGGTGTTGCGACCCAAGTGGCGGCAACAACGCCAACGGGTCACCGCATTGAGGTCACTTACCATCGCGCGCCACAAACATTCACCGTGCAGCATTGCTTTGATTCTGCACCCACCTTCTTGCGTGCTGGCAGCCGACATGCCCGTCACCACACCCAGCAAATACAATGGAACGGCCAAGCCATGAACACACGACTAGGTCGTTTGGTGTTAACAGCGGGAGTGGCTGGTTGCCTGAGCTACGACATCAACCCAAAAACCAGTCAACGCACCAAGGAGCAACATCCGGACAGCCTGTTGGTGAAAATAGCTGATTGGTTGTGGCTGCCAGAAAATCAGTCGCCTAAGCAACTGCCACAATTGCAATTCAATCATGGCCGGGATATCAAGGTATCAGCGCCTTGGCGATTAATCAGCAGAACCCCAGCCGCCACGCTGTACCAATTGCAACCGACGCCGAAGTACTCAAGCGGTTATGTGGCATTGGGCCCCATGTCGCAACAAACATTAAAGCTTGATGGGGCCAGTTTGCGCTTATCAATCATGACCGGTTCGTTTGAACACAAAGCAAGCTTGATCACCGCATGGGTGCAAACCATGGCGAGTGCGGTCACCACAGTCAGTGATGGTTTTCCGGTCAAGGATGCTCAAGTCTTGGTGGTGATGGTAGATGGCCAGCGCGGCGCTGTTCCCTGGGGACAAGTGAATCGCAGCGGCGGTCCTGGCGTGCTGTTTGTGGTCAATGGCAACAGCAGTAAACAAGCGCTGTTTGATGATTGGACTGCGGCTCATGAGTTCAGTCATTTGTTGACCCCGTATACGCCTCATGATCGTTGGTTATCAGAAGGCTTCGCCAGCTACCACCAGAACATCACCCGTTTGCGCAGCGGCTTGTTGGATGAAAAAACCGCGTGGAGCAAATTAATAGCTGGTTTTGAGCGCGGGCGAAAGTCTGCAGCTGCAGAAAATGCCCCGGTGCTGGCTGAAGCAGGACGAAGGCACAACATGCAAATGTACTGGGGTGGTGCCGTGCTGGCCCTCAAGGCGGATGTCGGGCTGCAATTGAGTACGGCAGGCAAAATGACGTTGAGTGATGCCTTGGCGAAGCTGAAACACTGTTGTTTGGGTACGGGTAAAGCCTGGAGAGCAGGTGAATTATTTCACCAACTTGACCAGCTGACTGACAGCCAAGTTTTCACAGAAATGTACCACCAACAGGCCTTGCAGCGCACTTATCCAGAATACCAACAACTGTTAAAAGACCTGGGCATAGAATCTCGAAATCGCCAACGGCTTAAAATTAACAACCAAGCGCCACTGGCACACATCAGAAAGCGCATCGGAATAGAAGGGTGAATGTTTTGCCATCAATTGGCACAGAATTTTTTATCCCTCGCCTTTAATCAAGAGCTTGTGAAATAACTTGGTGCGATTCAACTGGGCTGTAATCACAGCCAATTTTTCTTTGCGGGGTAATTTTTTGAATGCCAGTTCAACCGACTGGGCTTCCGACCTGTTGCCAATTTTAACTTGATACAACAACTCCAGTTGCTTAAAACGCCGAGTGAACTTGGCGCCGAGCGGTGGTCCCGCCTGGTGTTGTAATAACCTGGCTTCTGGGTCAATGGCTATGCCAGTATACAAAATGCGTTGATCGCAGCGCAGCACATAAAGGTGATAGGTTTGATCAGCCACCTTGAGGAGCCTGTGGGCTGTCAGGTTGGGCAGTGGTGGTCAGTTTTTTTTGCTTTAAATCACGTTTGTTTTTCAGTGCCACCAAAATACCCAGGGCAAAAAAAGCGCCCGGTGGCAAAATGGCAATCAAGAAACCACTGTAGTTGGGAATCACCTGAATGGTGATGTGGTGTCCCCATTCGCCCAACAGCAAGTGGGCTTGACTGAACAAGGTCCCCTGGCCAATCACTTCGCGCATGATGCCAACCATCAGCATCACCAGAGCGAAACCCAGACCGACAAAAAAGCCGTCTTTGAGTGACAACCACCAACCATTTTTCGAAGCAAAAGCTTCGGCCCGCGCCATGATCAGACAATTGGTCACAATCAATGGAATAAAAATGCCCAGCACCAAATACAATTCATGGAAGTAAGCATTCATCACCATTTCGAGGGTGGTCACCACACTGGCTATCAACAACACGAACAATGGGATTCTGATTTCTTTTTGGGTGATGGGCCGAATCAATGAGACCAGGACATTGGTGACCACCACCACCGAAATGGTTGCCAGCCCCATACCCAAGGCATTGATGGCTGTGTTTGAAACCGCCAACAAGGGACACAAACCCAACATTTGCACCAAGGCGGCATTGTTATCCAGCAGACGGCTTTTGATGAATTCACTCATTTTCTGTCTCCTGTTGTTGCAGCCATTGCTGATGAAATTCCAAGGCTTTTTTGATCGCAGCCACCACAGCCCGTGGGGTGATGGTGGCGGCAGTGATTTGATCGAAATACCCTTGGTCTTTTTTAACCCGCCATTGGGCAGCTTCGGGGTTATCCAGGGATTTGCCAGGAAACTGTTGTAACCAATCGCTCTTATTGGGTTCAATCAAGTCGCCCAGTCCGGGTGTTTCTTTGTGGGCAATGATGGCCACCGCTGTGATGGTGCCGTCGTTGCGGATACCGACCATGAGTTTGATGTCGCCAGAATAACCGTTCCGGGCTATCACTGGCACGGCCATGACCACTACCTGACCTTGTTGTTTACCGATATATAGGGTTTCTGGTTCGCGGTGTCCCAAATCTTCAGGTTTGAAAATTTCCTGGGCATCAGCAACCAAATCATTGTCTATCAGGTCTGCAGGTATCAATTGTTTTAAAGAAGCCAGCTTGGCTTGCAATTGTTGTTCGGCAATGCGTTCCTTGGTCATGGTGTGACTGATCATCAACAAAGCGCTGGTGCACAAGGTCACGGCCGCCAAGGTGAGCGGTAACAGCCAAATTTTACGGGCTTTCCCACTCATGGTTTCACCTGCTTTTTACCGTAGGGTAAAGGAATGGTGAGGCGGTCAATCAGTGGTGCTGACATGTTCATCAACAACACCGCAAAGGCAACGCCGTCAGCATAAGCACCAAAATTTCGAATCAGCACCGTGAGGATGGCCACACCGGCGCCAAAAATCAGTTTGCCACGATCTGATGAACAACCTGAAGTGGGGTCGGTGGCAATAAAGAAGGCAGCCAGCATGATGCCGCCAGAAAACACATGTTGTTGCGGTGACATGAAGACATCGGCGTTGAACAGATAAAAAGGTGTTGATGCCGCAATGGTGGTCAGCAACACCGCGGCAGGGGTACGCCAGCCAATGATCCGTTTGTATAGCAGCAACACACCACCCAAGAACAACCAGTTGGCAACCCATTCCCAGCCCAAGCCACCCAGGTCACCAAAAATGGGCTGGTTGGTGATTTCGCTGAGGCTGTAGCCTTGCTGTAATCCAGTCTGAATCGCACCCAGGGGTGTTGCTGCGGTGATGCTGTCGATGACACCCGGTGCTTGTCCAGTGAAAACCCAGTTCAGGGTGGCCAACAGACCCACTGTGTTGTCATTGTCAGTCAGGTGCAGTAAATCCCCTGGCGGCAGCCACAGTGACATGGATTGTGGAAAAGCCACCAAAATCACAGCAAAACCCACCATGGCTGGGTTAAAGATGTTGTGGCCCAGGCCGCCGTAGAGGTGTTTGGCCACCACGATGGCGAAAAACATGCCCACCACGCCCACGTACCAGGGTGCAACCGGTGAGATACACAACACAAACAACCAGGCGGTTACCAGGGCACTGAGGTCGCTGATAAAAGGTTTGATGGGTTGGTGTCGCCATTTCAGGCACCACCATTCAAAAGCGTAAGCACTGATGATGGCGATAAGCAGTTGTATGAGAATACCCAAACCAAAATAATAAAGGTGGGCCAAAGTGGCCGGCAGCAGCGCCAAAATCACCCACAACATCACTTTTTGGACGCTGATACGCGCTGGTATGTGTGGTGCCGATGAGGTGTTGAGAGCGTCAGTCATCAGTTGGCTCCGCCTGGTTTTGTTGTTTGATGCGTTCCAATACCGCTGAAATTTCTTTCTTGGCATTGGATTTATCGCTCAGGGTGGCGGTTTTTTGTCGCCTTTTGGCCTGTCTTTCGGCTTTGATCCGTGCCAATCGGGCTTCGCGATCATCATGGCGTTGTTTGGCCAGGTTGGCTTTGGCTTTTTTGTGGTCGAGGTAGGTCAGCTCAGATTTGGCAAAGCGATAGAAATCCACCAGGTTGATGTGACTGGGACACACCCATGAGCAGGCCCCGCATTCAATACAGTCGAAGACATGGTGTTCCCGGGCTTGTTCCAGGTCTTGGCTTTGGTCGTTGCCATTGATGTACCAGAACAGTTGTTGCGGTAACAATTCTTGAGGGCAGACTTTGACACAATCGCCGCAGCGTATACACGGCATGGCGTCCAGTTCAGGTTTGGTGGCTTCTTGAGGCAATGCCAACAAACAATTGGTGGTCTTTTCAACGCCCAGTTCCGTGTGTGGCATCGGATAGCCCATCATCGGACCGCCGACAATCAATTTATCCACCTGTGACAGGTCGGTTTCAGCCAGTTGCAGTAAATGTTTGAATGGTGTGCCTATCAAGGACAGGTAATTGCGTGGATTGGTCACCGAGTCACCAGTCACAGTCACCACCCGTTCCAGCAAGGGGCGATTCAGGACAATGGCGTCGTGGACGGCTTTGGCAGTGGCCACATTTTGCATGATCAGTCCCAAAGACAATGGCGTTTGACCGCTGGGAACTTCTTTTCCAGTGAGCACTTTGATCAATTGTTTTTCACCACCCGTGGGATAAATGGTGGGTACCTTAACCACGGTGATTTGCTGGTCTGGAAATTCAGAGCTCAGTGCTTCAATTTCATGCATCAGGCGCTTTTTGACGCCATCAATATTTTCTTCAATGGCGATGATGGCCTGTGGGGCACCGGCCGCTTTCATCAACCAATGGGTGCCAGAAACGATGGCGTTGGGTTGTTCCAGCATCAGGCGCTCATCACAGGAAATGTAAGGTTCACATTCGGCACCATTGATGATCAAGGTGGTTGATTGATCAGGTTGTTGGTGTTGGTATTTAACGTGGGTGGGAAAGCCAGCGCCACCCATGCCAATGATGCCTGCCTGTTGAATGCGCTCAATCACTGCCGCTGAATTTTCTGGCAAACTGGTTGGTGTCGATTCAAGCCATTGATCTTTGCCATCGGGTTGAATCACCACACATTGGGCCAATGGGGTATCGGCAGTGGCGGTGTTTTTCAGGCTGATGTCGGTTACGGTGCCGGAAGTGGGGGCATGAAATACCGCTCCATAAGGATGTATGGGGTGGGCAATGACCTGACCTTTGAGAACCTGGTCACCGACAGCGACCACCGGTTCAGATTCGTGTCCCCGGTTGGCTTTGAGGGCCACCACCAATTGATCAGGTAAGCCAGCTGATCGCATTTCTTGTTCACAGGATTGTTGCTTGTGGTGCCTCAACACCAGTCCACCATGAAAATGATGCAGGTCTACCATGACTGTGCCTCCTGAATGGTGCGGAGCAAATCAGGCTTGGAGCTGCGTTGCAAAGTGGCTGGCATCGGTGCTGGAATTTTGATGATGCAATCAACCGGACAGGCCGGGATGCACAGGTCACAACCGGTGCATTCATCCAAGATAACGGTGTGCATGTGCTTGGCCGCACCGACAATGGCATCGACCGGACAGACTTGGATACATTTGGTGCAGCCAATACAATCAGGTTCGACGATTTCCACCACCTGGTCGACTTCTTCCTGACCATTTTCAGGATTCAGCTCCAACACCTCAACATCCAGTAAGTCTGCCAGTTTTTTGATGCCTTCCTGACCGCCAGGAGGACATTGATTGATCGGTGCCTCACCAGCGGCTATGGCTTCAGCGTAAGGTTTACAGCCTGGGTAATTGCATTGGCCACATTGGGTTTGAGGCAAGATGGCATTGATCTCTTCAACGATGGGGTTACCGGCCACTTTGAAACGCCTGGAAACCCACACGATCAAGCAACCAAAGGCCGTGGCCAGCAGCACCATGCCGCCCAAGGCCAAAATCCAATTGCTGAGCTCAGGCGACATCATTGGTTGGTCATCCCTGCAAAACCCATGAACGCCAGTGACATGATGCCGGCGGTCATCAGGGCGATAGGTAAGCCCCTGAATGCAGGGGGTATATTGGCCATTTCCAGGCGCTCACGAATGGCCGAAAAGAGCACCAGCACCAAACCGAATCCAAACGCAGCACCGAAGCCAAAAAAGGCCGATTCCAGTACATTGTTTTGTTGCTGCACATTCAACAGCGCCACACCCAACACCGCACAATTGGTGGTAATCAAAGGTAAGAACAAGCCCAACACCTGGTACAGCAGGGGAGAGGATTTGTGTAAAATCATTTCAGTGATTTGCACAGTGACCGCAATCACCAGAATAAAACTCAAGGTTTTCAGGTATTCCAAACCCAGTGGCACCAACAGGTATTCATTTACCAAGAAACTGGCAATCGAAGACATGGTCAGCACAAAAGCGGTGGCAAAACTCATGCCCATTGCTGATTTGTACTGGGTAGAGACGCCCATAAAAGGGCACAACCCCAAAAACCGCACCAGCACGAAGTTATTGACAAAAGCGGCGCTGATGAAAATGAGGAAGAGGTTACTCATGGAGTCGTTTATTTCACCCGCATGCCTGGTTGAGCACCTTCATGGGGTTCCAATATGTAGATTTCATCGCCGCCGGGTCCAGCGGCCAACACCATGCCTTCGGATACGCCGAAACGCATCTTGCGTGGTGCCAAATTGGCCACCATCACAGTCAATTTACCGACCAGGTCCTGAGGCTCATAAGCGGATTTGATGCCAGCGAACACGTTGCGGGTTTCACCACCCAGATCCAGCGTCAGCTGCAATAATTTATCGGCTTTTTCTACCCTTTGGGCATCCACAATTTGGGCCACCCGCAAATCCACTTTTGCAAAAGCATCAAAATCAATTTCGGCACTGATGGGATCGGTTGCCAAGGGGCTGTCATCGGCCATCGATTGCGGTTTGTCATCGGTGGCGGCCAGGTCTTGTTTGCTTTGTTCCATGATGCGTTCCAGGGTCTCCTCTTCAATGCGGCTGATCAAGGGTTTGAATTTGTTGATGGCATGGCCTAACAAGGGCTCATTGATCGCCTGCCATTGGGTCAGGTCAGTGTTTAAAAAAGTTTCGGCTTTGCGGGCAGTGAATGGAATCACCGGTGCCAGCCAGGTCATTAACACACGAAACAGGTTGATGCCTGTTGAGCATACCTGGTGCACTTCTGTTTGCTTGTCGTCGTCTTTGATGGCCACCCAAGGCGCCATGTCGGCAATGTATTGATTGGCTTTGTCTGCCAGTGCCATGATTTGTCTGATGGCGGCGTTGTATTTGCGTTGTTCGAACAAGCCAGCAATGTCAGCCGAATGGCCGATAAATTCTTCATACAGCTCCGGGTTGTGCAACTGTGCAGATAGCTTGCCGTCGAATTTCTTCTTGATAAAGCCTGCACAGCGCGAGGCAATGTTGACCACTTTACCCACCAGGTCTGAATTCACCCGCTGTCTGAAGTCATCCATGTTCAAATCAATGTCAACCACGCCATCGGACAGTTTGGCAGCATAATAATAACGCAGGTAATCAGGATTCAAGTGTTCCAGGTAAGTGGAAGCCTTGATGAAGGTACCCCTTGATTTGCTCATTTTGGTGCCATTGACCGTTAAAAAACCATGGGCATAAACCGCATTGGGTAACTTCATACCAGCGCCTTGCAACATGGCGGGCCAAAACAGCGAGTGGAAATAAAGGATGTCTTTGCCAATGAAATGATACATTTCGTGATCTGACTCAGGGTCTATCCAGGGAGCAAAGTCTTCACCGCGCTGATCGCACAAATATTTCAAACAGGCCAGGTAACCCACGGGGGCATCCATCCAAACATAGAAGTATTTGCCTGGTTCGCCTGGAATTTCAAAACCAAAATAGGGTGCATCACGAGAAATGTCCCATGATTGCAACCCAGCTTCAAACCACTCGGACAGTTTGTTGGTGACTTCTTCCTGCAAGGAGCCAGAGGCCACCCATTCCTTAAGCATGGGTTCAAAGTTTTTCAGGTTAACAAACAAATGTTTGGATTCTTTCATCACTGGCGTGGCGCCACTGACCACTGACACCGGATTTTTGATTTCGGTGGAGTCATAGGTGGAGCCGCAAGCCTCACAACCATCGCTGTACTGATCGGCGGTACCACACTTGGGACAGGTGCCCTTAACGAAACGGTCGGGCAGGAACATCTCTTTTTCGGGATCGAAATACTGCTCCACGATTTTGGATTCGATGTGTCCAGCGTCTTTCAGTTTCAGGTAGATTTCACTGACCAGCTCCTGATTCTCAGTTGAATGGGTGGAATGGTAATGGTCGTATGAAACGCCAAAAGCCTGTAAATCACGCCAATGTTCTTCGCGGATGCTGTCGACCAGGGCCTCGGGAGTCATGCCTTGTTTCTCGGCATTGAGCATGATGGGTGTGCCGTGGGCATCATCGGCACAAAGGAACTTGACTTCGTGACCTTGTGCGCGCATCAGGCGGGCCCAAATGTCCGATTGGCTGTGTTCGACAAAATGCCCCAAGTGCAGGGAGCCACTGGCATACGGCAAAGCCGATGTGATCATGATTTTTCGATTGGATTTCCCAGTCTGTTCCATGTGATAAAACAAGCTCAATAAAAGCCGCCTATTATCTCACGCGACCCGCCAAAGGTCTATGGTGTAGGACAGCTGAATCACGGGCCTTTTAAGGCTTAAAAGACAGTGTTCTGAGGATTGTTGAGAGGGGAAACGAGATCAGTGTCGCGCGGTTGAGGTCAGCTCAATTTAAGCCACTTGGGAATAAAAAAAAGGGCCCTGAAAAATCAGGACCCTTGAGGCTATTATTTGCCGATGTGTTTGTCTAAAAACTTCAGCATTTTTTGATAGAGTTCTACTCGGTAAGGCACTTTTTGAAATCCGTGACCATCCTTCTTGTATATTTTTTCATATGGAATGTTTTTCTCTTCGAGTTTTTCTTCCAGAATTTCAGCATTCCCGATGGTGACCCTGACATCTTCACTGCCATGAACAATCAGTAAGTCGGCTTTTAATTTGTCCAAGGAGTAAACAGGAGACCTGGACTCACTGATTGCCTCAAAGTCTGGTCCTAACATGCGTTCAAAAAACCACTCACGTCTTTTGTTGTTGCCCTTGAACATGTCGGTACTTTTCATGTGATATGTGAGCTCATAGGTTCCTGCATCGGGGATGGAGCATTGGTACAAATCAGGCTCTCGCACTACGGCTTGTAGCGAGGCGTACCCACCGTAACTGACGCCGTGGATGCAAATTCGGTCTTTATCGGCATAACCTTTGTCGATGGCCCATTGGGTGGCATCGGTGATGTCGTCTTGCATGACAGTGCCCCACAAACCATAACCAGCTTCCTGAAAATCAATGCCATAACCACCCGAACCCCTGAAATTTATTTGCAATACCAGGTATCCTCGGCTGGCAAGTAACTGCGCACGGTTGTCCCAACCCCATCTATCTCTGGGGCCATATGGTCCGCCATGAGGATAAACTACGAGTGGTAAATTTTTCAACTCGGCGCCATTGGGTATGGTTATTTGTCCATACATGCTCAGTCCATCTCGGGCTGTCATCTTGAATGGTTCAACACGGGCCATTTGCTCAGGTTTGATGTGTGGCATCGAACTGGCGAGGTAATTGACCTTGGTATTGGCGCGGTCAAATATATAATAATCTCCTGGGTTTTTATCGCTGTATACAACCAGTGTGGTCATTGATTTATCTTGGGTGTATTCTCCCAAGATGATGGCGGAATTGGGAAAACTGCTTCTCAGGGATTTGTGAAATTTAACTTCTGTTTGAGAAGCTTCGTTTTCTAGGTAGTGATAATCTGGGTACCCCGCCTCATAGCGCACACCAAACAAAATGCCTTCTGGGTCATATAAGCCGCCAATGATGTCAGTGTCTGGGTGTCGATAAAGCAAAGAAATTTCATTGGTGTTGAAATCGTAAACATGCAAACCGTTGATGCCCTTTTTTGGGTCGTCAAAGTTAGAAAGGAAGTAAAATCTGTTGTTGTCCTTGCTGAAGCCTAAATTGCCGAAGTCTGGTTGGTCATCACGCTGATTGTTGACCTTTAGATTTTGCCATTCACCACCGGGTTTTCTGATATGAATATAGACCACGCCGTCATCGTAATTCTTAAGTTCTTCTGGGTCATATTCAAAAGCAATTCTGGGTTCATCGTTGTTATCTATACTGATACCAAATATGGTTGAATGCATACCGCCGATGGGGTTGGGCTCACCGCCCAGGTAGTTTTCTTTCAAAGTGTAAATGTTTAACCGGTACAGTTTGATGCCATCTGCTCGAGAAGGTTTGGCTACCAAAATTTCATCGTTGTTGTCTTCTAAGTCGGATAATATCCTATAAGCAGATTTGAGCGGCTTGCGTTTTTTGCCGTCAATATTGACAAAATAGGCTTCGGGGTCTTTTTCCGCACCATCCAACCAGCCGGTGATGTTTTCAGTGACAAACATCAGGCGTTCGTTATTGAGCCAACGAAAAGTGGACACCTGGCGTTCATCGCCCACGGAAAAAACATGAATGCCTTTTTTCTTTTGGATATTCATGGTGCCCATTTTGACTTGGTTACCGTCCTCGAACGTATAGGCGACATGCTTACCGTCTGGAGAGATTTGAAATGTCTTGAATTCTGATTTTTTAGCGAAGTGTTCAACGGGTATGGTTTTGCTGATGGCGGTAACCGACACAAACAGCAATAGTAGACACAGGTTTTTCATGTTTTTCCTTGGTTTTTTATGTGAGTGGTTTCAAATCCGTTTTGACGGGCAAAGGATTGAATCGCAGGTTTGCTGACAACGCTTTAAGTCATCAAACGACAGTTTCGGCAAGGATTGTATAAAAAAAAGGGGTGTTTATTCAATCTCTTTCTTCATGATCAGCAGGTTGCCGTAGCCATCTTTGGGGGTGGCAAACTCCCAGGAGTCCATCACGGTGTCGATGAAATTGATGCCCATTTGGCCGGGCAGGGGTTGGGACAAATCTCTGGGTTTAATCGATGAATCATAGACTTCTGGGGCGAAATCGCGCAAGTAAAACACCAGGGTTTTGTTTTGTTTTTTGACTTCCAGTTCAATTTCACCGTCGGTGGTATTCTTGTAAGCGTGGCGGATGATGTTGGTCACCGCTTCGTCCAGACAGAGGATCAGTTGTTGACAACACGCGGCTGAGAATCCCGCTTGTTCAACCACTGCAGCCAGTTGGTGGCGAATCTCTTTCAGCTGACAGGCACTGGCGGCGAATTGTGATAAAAACAGGCTTTGTTCTTGTAAATGGTCGCGTCGTTCAATCAACAGGATGGTGGCATCGTCGTTCAGCTGGTGGCGACGGGCAATGGTAATGAGTTTTCCTATGCGAACTTCCGGCGATTCAGACTCGGTGTGTTTGATGTCATCAATGATGCCTTCCAGTTCGCGTCGCTGATTGGCTTGATTGCGGGCATCGGTGAGTCCATCAGTCAACAGGTACAGGCCGCCCTGATTGAGTTTTTTGTTTTGTTGTTCAAAGGACAAGTCGCTGGTTTTGATGCCCAGCGGTGGGGCATCGGCATTCCAGGTTTCGATGGTTGAATCAGCGCCTTTATAAATCACCGGCGGTAAGCCCGCATTGGACCAGGTGGCCACATCAGTCTCTGGACTGTAGTAACCCACTGCAGCACAAACAAACAATCCCCGTGAGGCTTTTTCGCACAGTTCTTTGTTGGCTTTGGCCAGCCATTGGCCGGGTGGCAAATTGTCTTTGCCTATCCAGCGCAACAAGCTGCTGGCGCGGACCATCAACATGGATGCATCCAGGCCTTTGCCTGAGACGTCGCCAATGATGAAGCCGACGGTGCCATCTTTCAGCACAAAATAGTCATAAAAGTCGCCTGAAACTTCATTGGCGGCGACATTGGTACCCACCACAGGAAATGGCGGTCTGAATCTTTCTGGCAGCAGAGAACGTTGCAGTTTGCGGGCCAGGGTCAGTTCTTTTTTGATGCGTTTTTGTTCTACAAAATTGAGCGTGAACCGGGCATTTTGAACGGCCAGGGAGATGGGGGTAGATAACAGCCTGAGGATGTCACTGTCTCTGGTTTGGAAAAGCTTGTCATCCTGTTTGTTGAGCACCTGTAAAACCCCAATGGGTTTGTCTTGAATGATCAAGGGCGTACACAGAACAGAACGGGTTTGGAACCCCGTGAGGCTGTCAACGTGACAAATAAAGTCCGCGTCTTTTTTGGCATCGATGATGATTTGGCTTTCACCCGTTGTGAAGGTGCGTCCAATGATGCCATTGGTGACATCGATGGCCATGTCGGTGACGTCCACGGGTCCGGCGCTGGCTCGGCAGACCAATTTTTCTTGGCTGCGATCCACCAAAAAGATGCTGGCAGCTTCGGCGTCCATGTAACTCTTGATGCGCTTGACAGCCCGTCGCAGCACTTCATCTATGTCCATGGAGCGAACAAAATCCTGGCTTAGATCAGCCAACAAACTTAATTGTTCTAAGGTGCCAGCTGACTCCTTGGTGGGGTCAGTTTCAGCGAAATAGGTGCCGTCAGCTTTCATTATCCGACTTGGCTTGGCGTTTCTTCTTGCGCCTTTGTTTGACTTGAATGGTGGTGATGACAATGCCTGAGATGGCATAGCCAGCGAACACCACAAACAAGACCCAGGCAGTTTTGATGGTTAACAACACAAACACCAGCACCAACAACAAGACCCAGATAAATGACACATTTTCCTTAAATGGAATGGTCTTAAATGAATAGTAGCGGATGCGTGAAACCATCAGTAAGCCGGCAATGATGGTGACTGGTAAAGCCACATATTTAAGGTCAGCACCATGCAGCCCCAGGTCAACACTGATCCAGGCAAAAGAGGTCACCACGGCGGCCGCAGCCGGAGAAGGCAGCCCTTGGAAATAGGCTTTGTCAGCCACCCCGATCTGGGTGTTGAATCGCGCCAGTCTTAAGGCGCCACTGACGGCAAAAATAAAAGCCGCCAACCAGCCGATTTTCCCTAACACCGGGTGTACATCTGTGAGGTAGAACAGCGACCAGTTAAACATCAGAAGTGACGGAGCCACCCCAAAAGAAACCAGGTCCGACAGTGAGTCGTACTGTTCACCAAAAGCTGATTGGGTATTGGTCAGGCGTGCCACTCGACCATCCAGTGCATCTAACAAGGCCGCAACGAAGATACAGAAGCAGGCCATTTCAAATTTGCCCTGAATGCCAGCAATGATGGAATAATAACCGGCAAAAAGTGCGCCCGTAGTGAACAAGTTAGGTAGCAAGTAAATGCCTTTTTGTTTGGCTGTGTCTAGTTTTGACATGGTTTTTTGTGTTTTAATTCACCCCTCATTGTACAAGATTTGGCAGTGCGCTCGCTTGAATTTTGCTGTTATAATTTAACGGGTGAATTGCACCAACCGGAGAAAATCATGAATAAAAGATGCGTTTTGTTGCTGTTGATGCTGTGTATGACACCAGCAATGGCAGAAAAAATATACAAATGGGTAGATGAAAACGGTCAAATTCATTACTCATCGCAAAAACCTGTGGGTCAAGACGCACAGACAGTCACTGTTAAAAAAGCACCGAAAGTGGCTCCAGCTAAAAACAACGAAGAAAACGAGGACAGTGCCGACGCCAATGCGGCAGCTGAGGAGGCCGCTGAAGACGACCCTGAAGCCGATGCTGTAGCACGCGCTGCACTGGCCAAGGCGGATGCCGTTAACAACAAAAAACAATGCGAGCTGGCACGCAAAAACCTGGCGGCCTTGAGTGCCACCGTGCGAGTCACCAAACGAGATGCCAATGGTGAGTTGGTCAGGCTGACTGATGGTCAGCGCTTGGCTGCCATGAAAAAAGCCCAGGCTGCCATCAAACAATACTGTCAGTAACACAGGATCTGATCCCATGGAACGAAGAAAACTGCTCAAGTCTGCTGCTTTGGTGGCAGGCGCCGCGGGTTTGGCTGGTTGTAAACCAACAGCTGAAACCGGCCCGTCTACAGGAGCTGAAAAACAGCAAAAGTTTAAATGGAAAATGGTCACCGCCTGGCCGAAAAACTTTCCTGGATTGGGCACTGGAGCAGAATTCTTGGCCAACACCATCACCCAAATGTCCGGTGGCCGCCTGACGGTTAAAGTTTATGGCAGCGGTGAATTGGTTCCAGCTTTTGAGGTTTTTGATGCCGTGTCTTCCGGCACCGCACAAATGGGCCACAGTGCGGCTTATTATTGGAAAGGCAAAGTCCCTGAGGCGCAGTATTTTGGTGCCGTGCCTTTCGGCATGAATGCCAACGAGATGAACGCCTGGTTGTACCACGGTGGTGGCTTGGAGTTGTGGCACAAAACCTATCAGCCGCATGGTCTGATTCCCTTTCCAGCGGGGCAGTCAGGCGTGCAAATGGGCGGTTGGTTCAACAAAGAAATCAACAGCAAAGATGACATCAAAGGTTTGGTGATGCGCATGCCAGGGTTGGGCGGCGAGGTGCTCTCACGGGCCGGTGGCACCCCACAGTCGATTCCTGGGGCAGAATTATTCACCGCACTGCAAACGGGAACCATAGATGCCACCGAGTGGGTGGGCCCTTACAATGACTTGGCTTTTGGCTTGTATCAGGCGGCTCAGTATTACTACTATCCAGGTTGGCATGAGCCAACAGCCTGTATCGAAGCCATGATCAATGAAGTGGCTTATCAGTCACTTCCTGAAGACCTGCAGCAGGTGGTGCAATACGCTGCCATGGCTGCCAATCAAAACATGTTGTCCGAATACATTGCCAACAACCAACGTGCCTTAGAAACACTGAAAAATAAACACCAGGTGCAACTGCGCCAGTTCCCAACCGAAGTGTTGGGTGAATTCAAAGCTTATGCCGAGCAGGTACTGAATGATTTGAGTCAGCAAAGTGCTTTGGCGGCCGAAATTCACCAATCATACCGTCAGTTTGCACAACAGACAGAAGCTTGGTTGCGCGTTTCTGAATTGGCCTATTTACAGGCCCGATGACTGACAAACCGACCTGGTTGTCAGCCTTCCCGTTTCTGCAAAATCAATGGTCAGCGGTGGCAGCGCTGACTCAGCGTTACCCACAGCCAGAGTCTTTGGAGATTGCCAGCGACTGGCAAGACTTCCTCAGTACCCGCAGTGCCAAAACACCTGTTACTGATTGGTTCAACCTGTTGCGTGAATACCGGCAAAGCAGGCTGGCTTATTTTGCCTGGCATGATTGGCAACAACCCGTTGCTGATCACCAACAAACCATGACCAGGGTTTCGGACTTGGCCGATCATTTGGTTGCTGTGGCCTATGGTGTGGCGCAGGATGAAATGCAACAGCGCCATGGGATAGTGAATGACGCACAAGGGCACGCGGTAGAGCTATTGGTTTACGCGTTGGGTAAACTGGGCACCCAGGAATTAAATTATTCATCTGACATTGATCTGGTGATGATTTATGCCGATGAAGGTGAATCCGATGGCCAAAGGCCTTTGGCGGCAGCCAAATACTTTACCCGCATGGGCCAGAAAATCATCAAATTGCTGGATCATTTCACGCCTGCAGGACGGGTCTATCGCGTTGACATGCGTTTGCGGCCATTTGGTTCTGCAGCGCCTTTGGTCTGTCATACCGCAGCCTTTCATCAGTACTTGTTGTATGAAGGTCGAGAGTGGGAGCGCTTTGCGTGGATGCGGGCTCGTTTGTTGGTCGGTCCTGAAGCCAGTCATCAGGAGGTCATGCAGGCCCTGACACCGTTTATTTACCGCAAGCACTTAGATTACACGGTGTTTCAGTCATTGCTTAAAATCAAAACCGAAATTGGCAACCATTTGTCTTATGCCGCTGATGATTTAAAGCAGGGCAGAGGTGGTATCAGGGCGGTTGAATTCATCGTGCAAAGCATGCAGCTGGTCTATGGTGGTCGCCACCCCGAATTCCGTGGTCAATCAATCGCTGAACCACTGAATCAGCTGATTAAGGCCGGGAAAATCCCCACTGAAGACGGCAAAGCACTGAAGTTGGCCTGGTTGTGGTTGCGCAAAGTGGAAAATATCTGCCAGTTGGTGGCAGACCAGGATGTGCACGAAGTGCCTGATAACCACACCGTTAAACAAGTCATCAGTGAAGGCATGGGTTGTGAAGATTGGGATGAATGTGCTGACAAGTTACAGTTACATCGAGATTGGGTAGCCGATCAATTCAGTCAATTGTTTGATCAACAAGAGCAAGAACAAACCGCCAACGTCGATGAGTTGCGAACCGTGCAATCACTGATGAGTGAGCTGCCATTGAAACGCTTGCCGCAGAATCGACGCGAGTTGGTCGAGCAACTGTTACAACAGGCGGTGACTGAGCCCTCTATCTCATCGACGGTTTGCCAGCAGTTTGCCCACCTGATCAAGCGCATTTTGACCCGGCCCAGTTATTTGCTGATGCTGTCAAAGGAGCAGTATTTGTTACAAAAGCTGTTACAGATGCTGGGCCGACACAGTTATTTTGCTGAGGTTTTACAACAACACCCGGTGTTACTGGAACAGTTGTTTGATGAACAACCCTTTGAATTATTAGACCGCGCTGCCTTAAGTGATATTTGGCAGCAAAAGGCACCTGAAGGGGACCGCGAACAATGGATGGAGCAAATCCGTCAATTCAAACTAGAAATGGAATTCAATACCATCAAAGCTTGGTCTGACCAAGACATCACAGGAGACCAAGCCTGTTGGCAGTTGACCCAGTTGGCCGCCAGCATCACCCGTGATGTGGTTGCTCAGTGTTGGCATGAAATCAATGACAAGATTCCGGCAGGAGAGCTCAAGCCTGGAGATTTGATGGTGATTGCTTACGGCTCTGCGGCTGAAAATCGCATGTCCACACATTCAGACCTGGATTTGGTGTTTATTCTGGCTGGGGATACCGTTGCAAACGAATCCCGGGTGTTTGCAATGAAATGGGTTAAACGGGTGGTTCATCATTTGACTTCACGCTTATACCACGGCTTGTTGTATCCACTGGATATGCAACTCAGGCCCAATGGCAATTCAGGTTCGCTGGTGACCACGCAGTCAGAATTTGAACGGTATCAGTTGGAAGATGCCTGGATTTGGGAGCATGCGGCGTTGTTCAAAACCACGGCTTGGGTCGCCGATGATCAACAAAAGGCTTGGTTTGATGACGTCAGGGCACGGGTTTTGTCTCAGCGTCGGGATCCAAAAGAGGTCGATAAAGCGATGCAAAAAATGGCCGCTAAAATGTCAAATCAATCACCTAATTCAAGCCATGCAGAAGAATTTACAGTGCTTTCAGCCATCTTAAAACATGCCCACAAACACCCGGAAGTGATCAGCGACACATCAGTGGCAGCTGCAGCTGATCATTTACAAGCCTTGGGCTTATTGTCTGATGACACCCACTTGGCAGCCCCCAAAAAAAAACCGACCAGATAAAATCCGGCCGGGTTTGATGTCATCTGCAGTCAAGCGCTCAGGCGACTTTACTGGACTCGTCGTCTTCCTGGGCTACAGAGCGATCAAAAGCATCAAACGGGAAGTCATCCACAGCGATGATTTCCATCACTTGTTTTCTCACCTTGGTTAAAGAGTTGAATTCACTCTTGTTAATGATATCTTTTTCCAGTGCCTGAGCCAGTTGTTTCACTGGATCGATTTCACTGATATCGCCACTCTTGATGGCTTTCAACACACGCCTTTCAAGTGGTTCGGTATCGATAACTTTGGCCAGTACATGATTCATTTTGGCCACAAAGTGGTGCTCCGATTCAACCTTATCAATACCATCAGTTAAACGCTGTCTGGTTTCATTGGGCGATAACAACAGACTGGCTGCTTTGTGACCCAAGCGATCTCCAGGAGGTAACTCATGGGTTCCCAATGGGAATATCACCCGGCGCAGGAAGATGCCCACCCCTTTGCTCGGGAAGTTGTATGACAGCATCTTCAAGGCTTGCTCAATCTCATAGAAATGATGACGCATGGCCCAAGCCACAATGGGTTGGTCGGCACTTTGTTCACCTTGGTCCAGGTAACGTTTCAACACGGCAGATGCCATGTATAAGTGACTGAGGACATCACCCAAGCGAGCCGAGGTTTTTTCTCTCTTCTTCAGCGAGCCACCCAATGTCAACATCGACACGTCGGCGGCAAACCCAAAAGCTGCACTGTAGCGGGTGATTTTGGAATAGAACTTTTTGGTGAATTTATCACCAGGGCTGCGTTCCAGACGCCAGGTGCCTAGGCCTTGGAAAAAGGACCGCACGCCATTTTGGAAAGAATAGCCCATGTGTTTGAACAACAAATGATCAAACTGTTTCAGTGACTCATCAGCATCTTCCAGGTAAGCCGCTTCCATTTCCTTCAATACATAAGGATGACAACGAATGGCACCCTGGCCAAAAATGATCATGCTGCGGGTGAGGATGTTGGCACCTTCTACGGTAATCCAAATGGGTGCGCCCATCCAGGCCCTGCCCAAGTAGTTTGATGGGCCCATGATGATGCCTTTACCGCCATGAATATCCATGGCGTCGGCAATCATGTCTCTGGCCATGTCAGTGGTATGCATTTTAGCGATTGCCGAAGGCACAGCAGGTCTTTCACCGCGATCCACTGCCAGCGCAGTCATGGTTGACACGGCGGCACAAGTGTAAGTTTTACCAGCAATCCGGCACAGGGCTTCCTCGATGCCTTCGAAGCGGCCAATAGGTAAGTTGAATTGTTTGCGAATGCGGGCATAAGCACCGGTGGCAAATGCCACCATTTTGGCGCCACCAGTTGAACAAGACGGTAACGAAATGGCTCGGCCAACCGATAAACACTCAACCAGCATGCGCCAACCATGGCCAATCATGTCCTGGCCACCGATGATGTAATCCATGGGTATAAACACATCTTTTCCACGGATGGGTCCATTCATAAACATCACATCCAGTGGCAAATGACGGCGACCTATGTCCATGCCTTTGGTGTCACGTGGAATCAGGGCAAGGGTGATGCCTAACTGCTTTTTGTCACCCAATAAGTTGTCTGGGTCCATCATTTGAAATGCCAGGCCTACCACCGTAGCCACTGGAGCCAGGGTAATGTACCGCTTGTCAAAGTTCAAATTGATGCCCAGCACTTCTTTGCCCTTGATTTTCTTTTTACACACCACGCCAGTATCAGGAATGGATGTGGCATCTGATCCTGCAGTGGGACCGGTCAGACCAAAACAGGGGATTTCTTTGCCTTCAGATAACCTCGGCAAATAATGGTTTTTCTGTTCTTCGGTACCATATTCCAACAACAACTCAGCCGGCCCCAATGAATTAGGAACAGCAATGGTCGCTGCCGCTACGGCACTGCGAGAAGACACTTTTTGTAATACGGCTGAATGCCCCAATGCAGAAAAGCCCAGGCCACCGTACTGTTTGGGAATGATCATCGCGAAAAACTTGTTTTTCATGATGAAGTCCCAGACTGCTTGCGGCATGTCACCTTTGTCGTGGTTGTATTCGTGTTCGTTCAGCATGGTGCACAATTCAGCCACGGGACCATCCAGAAATTCCTTTTCATCGCTGGAAAGCTCTGGTGCAGCAATGCTGTGTAATTTTTTAAAGTCAGGTTTGCCTGAGAACAATTCGGCATCCCAAAACACCGTGCCCGCTTCCAATGCCACCTTCTCCGTTTCAGACAATTCTGGCAAAGCTTTGCGGTAGAACTTCAGGAAGGGTTTAGAAAAGTGCTGTCGTCGCAAAGGTTTGTGGTTCAGAAACACCGCTGGAATCACAAACAAAGCGCCAGCCAATACGGTACTGATAAAGCCAGCATCGAAATACCACACCCCGAGAACCAGGGTGATGGCGGTCAAAACAGTCCAGCTGGATACGGTCATACGAAAATAGCCAGCCACGAGGGTGGCGGCTACAATCAGGCCCAATAAAATCAAAAAAGTCATGGTTCAGTCCTGTTGGTAAGTAACATACGCTATAGTATGGGGCTGGTCAGTGGATTTGTCAATACGCTAGCGTATGGAAAACCTGAAAATCTGATTGACCCACAGCAATTACTGACTATGATAATAGCCAATAGGATTATTTTAATGACATGAAGAACCAAATCAAAAGAAAATCTTTAAATACTTCTGATTGGGAGTTGGCAACCCTTGATGTCATCGCCCACCAGGGCGTGAGTGCTGTTGCCGTCGAGAACATTGCCAGAGAACTGGGAGTCACCAAAGGCAGCTTCTACTGGCATTTCACCAATCGCAAGGATTTGATTGTGGCGGCATTGAAGCGCTGGCAGGCTGATGACAGGGCGGTGATCAAAGAAAAAATCTGGTCCATACCAGACCCCCACGAACGGCTGAAAGCCTGGTTTTTATTGAGTGCGGAGCCCTTACAAAGCCATCTGATATATGCCACCCTTTTGGCCGACCGCCAACATGATTTTGTCGCTAAAGTACTGAAAGAAGTCACTTTAGAACGCCTGTCCTACTTGCAAAAATCTTATCAGGGCATTGGCTTTGATGAAACCAGATCCAAGCAACAAGCTTTGCTTTCCTATTCGGTTTACGTGGGTTATTTACACATGGCCAAAACTTTGCACGGTAAATTCAAAGACACCGAGAACATCGAAAACTACGCCAAATACGTGGCATCCCAACTGATTGCAGACGACCCTGCTGCAAAGGAAAGCTGCTGAGCAGCTTGACCCGCCGAGTCGGTTGGTAAGTGAAGCGAATCAGAGACGAAGTGCGCGAAGTTGCGTGTCATGCTCGCCGCGGCCGCTTTCACTTTTGTCTGGAACAAAAGTGAAAGAAGTCCCAAGAGCATTCCTTATCGAGTTAAGTTGGTGGCCTGAACCTCATCTGTTTGCTTGCTTTTTAAGGGCTTAATCGACTCAATAAAGTAAGGAAAATAATTTGTTTATCTGGGATTAATTTGCTACCATTCAGTCTAATAACAATAAAACCCTGGATAAATACGATAATAATGTCATGCTGCGCCTGATTTACACAAGCTTTGTACTGATGCTCTGCTCGCATACCGCGACAGCAGTGACGGCTTATGCTGTGGCTGATGACAACTTCGAACTTCCAGATCATTTGGTCGAGATTAACCTCGAAACCGGCGACTTTATCAGCAAAGGCCAACTGCCTGATCCTTACATAGCCGTTGAAGGGCTGGCAATAGCTGAAAATGGCACTTTATACGGCGCCGATGACAACACCAAAACCTTGGTGCAAATCAACACCAACGAAGGACGCGCTTTTGCTGTGGCCAATGCCAATCAAAATTTTGGCTTCGGTGCGATTCCAGACAGTTATGATTTTGGCATGAGCTTTTCCTGTAACAACAACCTTTACTTGGTGGTTAAACACACTCAGGAACTGTATCAAGTAGATCCCACTACCGGGGCTGCCGAATTGATTGGTAACACCCAGCACAGTTTTACATCATTGGCCTCTTGGGGTGATGAGCTTTATGCAGTGGCCTCGGGTGACTTTAATTTATACCAAATTGATCCAGCCACCGCCCAAGCCACAGTGGTTGGTTCCATGGGTGATTTAGGTGGTGACATCAATTTGACCGGTTCTGGTCTGTCATTTGATGATCAGGGGCAGTTGTGGATGATTGTTAATTTGCGGTTATCTGACCCATTGAACCCTTTTCCTTCGCGCATATTCAAGTTGAACCATGAAAGTGGACAGGCCCAGTTCGTTTCAGAGACATTGGTGGGTGTTGAGTCATTGGCCATTGCGCCTCCTGGCGGCTGCGATGTGGTTATTGGTCCTGGTGGATCGGCTGTGGCAGTGCCAACCAACAGCCAGTGGGCACTGATGACCCTGTTGTTGTCGTTGTTAGCTGTTGGTGGTTTGGCTATCCGCAACAAACACATTTGAGTTTGTACCTTAAACTGCGGCGACCTCATCGGGGTCATTGATTGACCTATAAAATCACCATTTTACAAAATATTAATCTCTGTTTGAGTAGAGTATCTTCTTGGTTATTTTCTTGAACAGGTTCAGTGTTTAAAACCTGACTTTCAACTATAATAGTCCCCTAAATTTTATTTATCTGGAGAATCCGTCATGGGAATCAGTATGCCTCAATTGCTCATTATCTTGTTGGTGGTGGCTTTGATTTTTGGTACCAAAAAACTCAGAAACATTGGCAATGACCTGGGCAGTGCCGTCAAAGGCTTCAAAAAAGGGATAAACGATGATGAAGACAAGCCTGAGTTGCAAGATGACAGCCAGGATGAAGTCAAACAGGCCAACCAAAACAAAGAAGATCCGGTTAAAAAATAACCCCTCATGTTTGATGTTGGTTTCACAGAATTGGTGGTGATTTTTGTGGTCGCCCTACTGGTGGTTGGCCCCGAGCGCTTGCCCGGTGTGGCTCGCAAGGCAGGGTTGTACCTTGGGAAAATCAGGCGATCATTTCAGTCGATTAAAAATGAAGTGGAACAAGAGCTTGAAATTGAAGCCGTCAAAGCCAAGTTAAAGGAACAAGCCATGCTGGAAGAGGCCAAGGAGTTGCAGCGGCAACTCAACCAAACCATTCACCCTGATAGCAGCAGTGAAGCCAAGTCGAAGACATCAGGCTCAACTGAATCTGATACCTCAAAAGTCTAAATGCAGGATCAAGAACAATCATTGGTTTCACACCTGGTAGAGCTCAGAAGCCGCCTACTGAAAGCGGTTTTTTCAGTGCTTTTGCTGGTGGTTATCATGTTTCCATTTGCTGGCGAGATCTATACCCTGATTGCCAAACCGGTGTTAGATAACCTGAGTCAGGGGACTGAAATGATTGCCACCGGTGTGTTGTCACCCTTTTTGACGCCTTTTAAGATGGTGATCATTCTGGCGGTCATTATCTGTATGCCCATCATCATTTATCAAATTTGGGCGTTTGTGGCACCGGGTTTGTACCAATCTGAAAAACGCGTGGCCATGCCCATTCTGATATCCAGTATCGTGTTGTTTTATATGGGCTGTGCCTTTGCATTTTTTGTGGTGTTCCCGATATTGTTTGTGTTTTTGCCCAGCATAGCACCGGAAGGGGTGACTTATATGCCGGACATCAATTCATACCTGGACATTGTGGTGCGCTTGTTCTTTGCGTTCGGCCTGGCTTTTGAAATTCCGGTAGCGGTTATTATCCTGATCTCATTGGGAGTCACATCAGCAGAAAAATTGTCCGCTTCCAGACCGTTTGTCATCATCGGCATTCTGGTGGTGGCCATGTTACTGACACCGCCGGACCCCAGTTCGCAGATTCTTTTGGCGGTACCCATGTGGATTTTATTTGAGTTTGGATTATTCATGGGTAAAGTGTTGAGAAAGAAAAACAAGCCAGCAATGGATTGAAACGTCCATGTTAAACTATTGAACCTGGCGCCAGTCGCCGGGCCAACCAACAGAGATTTATGAGCGAAAAAAAATCCGTCATCTACAGAAAAGATTACCGACCACCCGACTTTTGGGTTAAATCGGTCGATTTGGCTTTTCTCATCCAACCAGACCACACCGAGGTTAAAGCCCGAATGGTGATGGTAAAAAACCAGGAAACCACGTCTCATGAGCTGTTTCTTGATGGTGTCGATCTGGAGTTAAAGTCGATTAAGATTGATGGTCGAACATTGACTGATGCTGACTATGAAGTTACGGCCAAGGGCTTGATCCTCAATAATCTGGCTGCGTTGCCACATGACTATTTTGAACTCAGCACCACTGTCACCATTTATCCGCACAAAAACACCGCTCTGGAAGGGCTGTACCAATCGGGTCAATTTTTTCTGACCCAGTGCGAAGCCGAAGGGTTCAGGAAAATTACGTATTACTTAGACCGTCCTGATGTGTTGGCGCCTTTCACTGTGACGATTGTGGCCAATCAGTCACAATACCCAGTACTGTTATCCAATGGCAACCGCATGCATAAAGGCCCCTTGTCAGGTGGCCGCCATTACGCCAAGTGGGTTGACCCGCACCCCAAACCCAGTTATTTGTTTGCATTGGTGGCAGGCGATTTGGCTTACATAGAAGATCATTACACCACCCAGGACAACAACAGGGTACAGTTGCGCATTTACACCGAAGAACAAAACATCGACGCCTGTGGTCATGCCATGCAATCATTGAAAAAGTCTATGCGTTGGGACGAACAGCGATTTGACTTGGCCTATGATTTGGATGAATACAACATCGTAGCTACCGATGATTTTAATATGGGTGCGATGGAAAATAAGGGCCTGAATATATTCAACTCGAAATATGTATTGGCCAGGCAAGACACAGCCACAGACCATGATTTCATCGCTGTAGAAGCCGTGATTGGGCACGAATATTTTCACAACTGGACAGGTAACCGGGTCACATGCCGGGATTGGTTTCAGTTGTCTCTGAAAGAAGGATTGACCGTTTTTCGTGATCAGGAGTTTACTTCTGATCTGCAGTCCCGTGCAGTCAAAAGAATCGAAGACGTGCGCTACCTCAGGTCAGCTCAATTTGCTGAAGATGCGTCACCGATGTCACACCCGGTGCGTCCGGATTCATACCTGGAAATCAATAATTTCTATACCTTGACCGTTTATGAGAAAGGCTCTGAAGTGGTCAGAATGTACCATACCTTGTTGGGAGAACAGGGATTCCAAGCAGGCATGAAATTGTATTTTGAGCGTCATGATGGCGCGGCGGTCAGCTGTGATGATTTCAGGCAAGCCATGGCCGATGCCAATCAAGTCGATTTGTCTCAGTTTGAACTTTGGTATTCTCAGAACGGCACCCCTGTGGTGGTGGTAGAAGAGGATTACGATGCTGACTTGAAACAGTTCACGCTCACATTAACACAACAGGCGCCGAAAAACTTTCAAGGCAGTGGAGACTGGCAAGCGATGCACATACCGGTGCAGTTGAGTTTGTACCAGCCAGACGGTCAACCCCATGAGTTGGATGATCAGCAAAACGTATCCACAGTGCTTGAACTGACTGAAATGAGCCAAAAGTTTGAATTTAGTAACATCGACCAATCGCCGGTTTGTTCTATTTTTCAAAACTTCTCTGCACCTGTTAAAGTCGAGCGCAACGTCAGCGGTGAATTGCTGTCTTTTTTAATGAAACATGACATTGATGCCTTCAATCGTTGGGATGCATCGCAGCAAATGCAGTCTTGGGTGATCAATGAAAAATACCAGGCCTTGCTCGATGGTACGGACTATGTTTGTCCTAACCACTTGCTGGATTCCTTCAGGTATGTGCTGCTGGATAACCAATCAGATCCGGCATTGGTGGCTGAAGCCATCACCTTGCCAACCTTGAAAACCATGATGTTATCCCTTGAATCAGTGGATGTGCTGACTTTGTATGAGGCCAAACAATGGTTAGTCAACCAACTGGTCAAACATTTTCAAGTGGAATTGTTGTCAGTTTATCATCAGAACATGGTCTCAGAGGATTATCAGGTCATTCCTGAACAAGTCGGTAAACGCAGCTTGAAAAATCGCTGTCTGTGGTACCTGATGCACACCCATGACAGTGAAATGCATGATTTGGCGCGAGAACAGTACCGGCAATCTGATAATTACAATGACCAAATTTATGCTTTGACACTGATGACTCATCACCAAATCAGCGGTTTTGAAGACGCCCTGGGTGAATACTATACCAACTGGCAGAACAACAGTCTGGTGATCAATAAATGGTTGTCTGTGCAGGCCACCATACCTGCGTCAGACACCTTGGAAAGGGTCAAACAACTGATGGATTTGCCGATATTCTCATTGAAGAATCCCAATGTGGTGCGCAGCTTGATTGGCGCATTTTGTGGAGGCAACATCACCCAGTTCCATGCCCAAGATGGCAGCGGTTATGAGTTTTTGGCAGATCAAGTGTTGGCATTGGATGCGGTGAATCCCCAGGTGGCAGCTCGCCTGGTCAGCCTGTTTAATGATTTCCAACAATACCAACCTGACATTCAACAACGGATGCTGCAACAAATCAGCAGAATACATGCGACGGAATCTTTGTCTGCCAATGTGTTCGAAATTGTTGACAGGGCCATCAAGACCAGCGAATCGAGCCACTGAAAAGTGGTTGGCCAGCTTGTTTCGAGGCGTTTCAAAAGATTGTTATTTATTCATAAAACAGGATAAAATGCATGATATGTTCAGTAATTTCGATTAATCATGCATTTACCTACCATCAAACAACTCAAATATTTCAATGCCCTGGTTGAGCACAACCATTTTGGTAAAGCCGCAGACAGCTGTTTTGTCTCGCAGTCGGCTTTCAGTGTGGCCATCAAAGAGCTAGAAAATGCATTGGGTGGTCAATTGGTGGATCGCACCAACAAGAGTGTGACCGTGACCAACCTGGGCCGTGACATATACCAACAATCTCTGACAGTCATGGCTGAAATGAAAAAAATGATGGACATGGCCCAAGGTAACTTGCTGCCCTTGTCAGGTCAATTGTCTATGGGGATGATTCCAACCATCGGTCCATTTGTGATGCCCGCTTTGTTGCCGGAACTGAATCGCGAGTATCCAGAACTTGAAATTGAAATTCATGAAGGTAAGTCAGCTGATATTTATGACCAATTGATGCGCGGTAGTTTGGATGTGATTGTCTTGGCCCTGCCTTATGAAATGCGCAGTGTGGAAACCTTGACCTTATTCAAAGACCCGTTCAGGTTGATCAGTTCGGTGCACAACAAATGGCTCAAGGGCAGGAAGTTTGATATCGAAGACGTGGGCGATGGTTCGGTGTTGTTATTGGATGACGGGCATTGTTTGCGAGACCATGCCATCAGTGCTTGTAACATCAAACACGTGGATAAGATCAGTCATTTCACTGCCAGTAGTTTGCTGACGCTGGTGGAGATGGTGAAACAAGATTTGGGTGTCAGCTTTATTCCTGAAATGGCATTGGAACTACCTTGGTTCAGCCATGAGGACATCAAAATTGACGCCCTGGAGTTCGATGCCTACCGAGAAATCGGGTTGGCATGGCGCAAAGGCAGCACCCGGGCCAAAGAGTTTAAGATGTTGGGTGATTGCATCATGCAGGCCATCGGTCGCTGAAGGGCCGTTTACATTTGCTTAACAAGGGCTCGACATGAAGTTCATGGACAATCCGTATCATGGTAGACACTTTTTAAATTATAGGAGATTATCCATGAATTGGGACATCATAGAAGGTAAATGGGACCAACTGAAAGGCAATGCACAAATTCAATGGGGTAAGTTAACCGACGACGAATTGGATGTCATAGCCGGAAATAAAACAAAATTAGCAGGCGCCCTGCAAGAAAAATACGGTTACACCCGTGAGAAAGCAGAGCAAGCTGCTGATGAATGGAAAGATTCATTGGACTGACACACACCAATGAACCTTCTCAGAGAACCGACCGCTTGTGGTCGGTTTTTTTTATTCTGTAATCACCACGTCTTGTTGGTCACGCAGACGCTCGTTTCCTCTGATGACCACTTCGTCACCAACAGCCAGGTCACCAGACACTGCGATCAGCTCGCCTTGAGCCAATCCTGTGGTCACCTCAACTTTAATGGCTTTGCCCTCTTTAACAACAAAGACATGAGCACCGGTGCGTCGCAGAACCAGGGCATCCCTTGGTACTGTTTTGACTTCTGATGGGAGAGTCTCAGGTACTCTGAGCATGATTGGTTCACCCGGTAACAATTGCCCAGATAGGTCATTGAGGTAGACTTGTATCAAACGGCTATTGGAGGTGGCTGCCGGTATAAAGCGGTCCACTTCTGCTTCATGGGTTTGACCCATTTGATCCATGTATTCCCAACGTTTGCCTGGCTGAATGACTGATTTGTACTTGAATGGAATTTGCGCCACGATTTCCAAGTCACCTGATGACATCATTTCTAAAAAGTCCTGTCCCTGATTGACGAACTGGCCTGGTTGGGCCAACTGTTGTGTCACAAAACCATCGTAAGGGGCTTTGGGAGTCAATTTTCTGATGTCGTCTTCCAGTTGGTTAAGTCGTGACTTGGTTTGTTCCAGGTCAGCCTTGGCGGATTTTAAATCGGCCTTATTTTTATCTAATTCAGTTCCTGAAGTGAGCCTTTGGGCTTTTAATGAGGCCAGCCTGACTGCTTCTGATTCCAGATAATCAACGCGAGCCTGGTTGCTGGCGATGGCATTGTTTAATTCGTTGATACGCAACGCATACGCCTCATCTGCAATAAGCCCCAGGGTGTCACCGGCCTGTTTGCTGGTGCCGATCGGGGCAATTTCTATCACCCGGCCACTGGATTCGGCTTTGATGGTGGTGATGTATTTGGCTTTACTGGCGGCGGCTACCACCCGTGTGGGTGCCATGGCTGTCATGGTCACGTTGGCGGTTTGGACTGTTGCCGGTGGCAGTTGTGCCACCGCAGTGAATACCGATAATAACATCAGAGCCAGGCTGTTCAGGGTGAGGGATTTCATCGTATGTTTCATATCAATTGGTTACAGGTTGTCTGGTTTCAGTGCCAGGATTTTGGTTTTTACCGGTTAACTTCAACAGGCTGGGTAACAACACCAAGGTAAACAATGTGCTGATCAGCATACCTCCCACGATGACAGCTGCCAAACCACGGTACAACTCAGTGCCCGAGCCGGGCATCACCAGCAGTGGCAGCATACCAAAGATGCTGGTGAAAGTACTCATAAATATGGGCCGCAATCTGAGTTTTACCGCGTTGGATACCGCTTCTTCAGTACCCATGCCCATTTTTTCCGCATCGCGTGCTCGCAACACCAATAATATGGCGTTGTTGACCACCAGCCCCAGTAATATCACAAAGCCTATCATGGTCAATAAATCCAATGACTGGCTTGAGTCGCCGAAAGTTCTTAAAGTGGAATCCAGGGTCCTCAAGCCAATGATGCCGCCAACCGTAGCCATGGGTAAGGTGGTCACCACCAACAGTGCATCTTTAAACGACTGGAACATGGCGCTGATGAGTAGGTAGAGAATGACAATGGCCAGTAAAAACGAACCCGTTAGGCTGGACAACGCTTCATTGAGCGCTTCAGCAGTACCGCGGTAAGATACGCTGCTGCCTTCGGCTAAGCGTTCTAAAATGAATGGCGTGAGTTCTTGTTTGAGCAAGTCAATCGCCGTTTCCAATGGCATGTCCTGAGGGGGTGTGACTTGTAGGGTCAAAGTTCTGGCGCGATCAACCCGCAGGATTTGGGTAGGCCCAGCCGTGCGTTCGATAAAGGTCAATTGATCCAGCGGCACCACATCACCATTGGTGGTGAATAACGGTGTGGCTGCCAATTGTTCAGGGGTTTCCCAATGCTCGGCCCTGAGCATCACATTCATGCGTTTGTTGCCATCAAAGTATTCGCCAACAAAGGCACCAGTGCCTAAAGAGCGCAACACCGTGTTCAATTGATTCCTTGACCAACCAGCTTCCGCAATGGCTCGATCATTGGGCTTGATGTTGATTTCAGGCGCACCCAACTCAAGCCCAGGTGTGGTGCTTAAGCGCGCCCCTGGAATCATTTGTTCCACTTTGTCATAAGCCAGTTGTCCGACAGTTAACAGTTGATCAAAGTCCTCAGTTTGGATATCGACATTGATGCTGCGACCGGTTCTGGAGCCACCACCAAAAACACCTCGCCGACCAGCAAATCCTCGGGTGTCGGGTATGCCTCTTAAGATTTCACTGTTGACAATGCCCAACATCTGCCCCATGTCCTCGTTGTTTTCCATGCTAAAACCCATGAAGCCCCCGCCACCAAACACCCCAAAAAAGTAGTTCTCAATTTTCGGTGATTTTTCACCGTCGTAGTAGGGCTTTAATCGTTCAGCCACCACTTCTGCCAATTCTTCTTTGGCGACTTGGTATGACATACCTGGTGGCGCCTGTACTCCAGCGAAGGCGAAATTTCTTTTGCCTTCTGGCAAGTAATCTGCTGGTGGTCTGAGAAAGTACGCCAAGGCCAGGGGCACAATCAGCAAGCCCGCTACCCACATGATTTGTTTTTGTCGGTTATCCGTTAATCGATTCAAAAAGCCGGTGATTTGGGCCCAGGTTTGGCCGTGTTTGTCATTGAAATCTGCTCGATGTAAAAATTTAACAGAAGCAGCCGGTAGCACCGTGATGGCAACAACCAATGAGAAAATCACTGAAATAGAAATGGTCAATGCCAAATCGGTGAACAGTTGACCCGCTTCGTCCTTGAGAAAGACCACCGGTAAAAAGATGGCTACTGTGGTTGCGGTTGAAGCTAACAGGGCGCCCCAAACTTGTTGTGTACCTATCTTGGCGGCTTCGTCTGCGGATTTACCCATTTCACGGTGGCGCACAATGTTTTCTAACACGACAATGGCAGCGTCCAACACCATGCCGGTGGCAAAGGCCAAGCCAGCCAATGAAATGATGTTCAGTGTTCGACCAAAAGCATCCAACAAGATGAAAGCGCCCATCAAGCAAATGGGTATGGCAACAGCCACAATCAATGCCGGTGTTTTCTTGCGCAAGAAGGCCCACAAAATAAAAATAGCCAATAACATACCCAAGATGAGGTTGTTTCGAACCATGTCCACTGAGCCATTGGTGTAGATAGATTCGTCGTAAACCTGGGTGATGTACAGGCCAGCTGGATCTAAGGTGGTTTCTTGCAGCTCTGATACTTTCTGTTTGATGTCATCCATCAAGTCCAATAAATTAACACCGGCCTCAGGAATGATGTTGGCAGCTATGGATTGACCGCCATTTTGTAAAATCAAACCGCTGGGGTCTTGTAACACGACATCTATTTCTGCGATGTCTTTGAGGTATATGGGTTGGCCATCACGCCAATCAATCACATAGTCAGACAATGCCTGGTAATCGTATTTGCTCTCAAAGCGCATGGTATATTTGCGTTTGCCAACGTCTTTGGTGCCCATCGATGTGTTGTTGAAATTACCACCCACACTGCCCAATCGAGTTAAATCCACGCCCAGGGCTGCAGCCTGATAAGGGTCATAGCTGATGCGTACTTCATAGGTTCGGCCACCAAAAGAATTGGCAGATGACACGCCGTTGACTTGTTCTAGCTTGGGTAAGAAGTTGTCATTGACAAAATCCTGATAAGTCACAATTGACCTGTCGTTCTCTGCAGTTGGTCTGATCGCAAACCACGCAATGGCATTACCGAAATTTCTGCCACCAATTTGCAAGGTAGGCTCATTGGCATCAACCGGGTAGCCAGGCACTTGATTAAGGCGATTGATGACCTCAATCAATGAACGTTGCATGTCCACATCAGCATCGAACTCCATGTCGATACTGGCCGAAGCATAACTGGCGGTAGCGGCCATGCGTTCGACACCGGGCATGCCACGAAAAACATTTTCTTGTAGCTCCAGTATTTCAGATTCAATTTCTTCAGGAGCAGCACCAGGCCAACTGGTTGAAATATTGATGGTGGGGCGTTCGACATTGGGTGCCATTTGCACCGGCAGGCGGTTGAGGCTGATGAATCCAAAAATAGCCACCAATATGATGGCAACCATCACCGCGACCCGGTTTTTTAAAGAGGCTGTAGTCAGTATCACGGTTTCACGCCCAAGATAAGTAGAAGGTAGATTTTAACAATACCCTAGACGGGTTGTTTGTGCCGAAAGTCATGCCGGTTGCGTTGATGAGGATTTCCAGATCAAAGTGGCCATGCGGGCGTGGGTCTGGTTTTGCCGCCAGGAATGGTATTGGGGATGCAAATAAGTACAGTCTGAGTCCTGTTGAATGGCCTTAATACCATGTTGCTTTAATTGCAGTGTGGCCATGGTTTGCAGGCTGGCGTGGGATTTGCCGTCCACCACAGGAGTGAAGGCGGATTCAGCCAGCGGGTGTTGGTTGAGGTAATTTTCCACAAAAGCTTGATCCACTTCATATTGTGCGGTTTGTATGCAGGGGCCCAGCCAGGCCAACACCGGTGATACAGGGTTGATGGCTTCCAGGGTCTTGCCGATGATACCGGCTGCCAAGCTGCGCCAACCGCCATGTAAGGCCGCCACAAAGGAAGCTTGATCATCGGTCAATAAAATGGGCAAGCAATCGGCAGTCATGACCGCACAGATCACGTCATCGGCACGGGTATAGCAGGCATCGGCCCGATACAAAAAATCTGCAGCAGGAGGATACTGCCATTCAATCACATCGGCGCCATGGACTTGTTGTAAGAATTTGGGTTCATGGGGTAAATTAAATTCAGCAACCATGTGTGAAAACGACTGGGGGTCACGGTGGCTTGGATGGACATCGAAACCAAGGTCTTTTCCCATTAGGCTGGTGGTTTGTAAAGCACCCACAGCAACAGGTCGTTGCCATTGGTTCAGCAAGTGAGTCATAAAAAAGAAAGGGCCAATTTAAGTAAGTTTGTGGAAGAGGGAGTAAAGCCACAAGTATCTAGGAATTGAATAATTGACCCCATAGATAAAATTTCCAATACGACAATAATAACTAAAAATGCGAGCAAATGCTCATATTTTGTAAATTATTCAACGTATTCGACCTCAAAATCGTCGTAATTTTGGGTTTTTAGATCAAAATCTTCTAAGTTTTCCAGCAATTGACACAAATCGTCAGGAATTTCAGATTCGACTGATACCGTGTTTTTGGTGTATGGGTGAACAAACTCTAACTGTTGTGCATGCAAGGCCTGGCGTGGAAATTCACGAATGTAAGGTTTGAGCTCATCTTGCACAGAAGCATCTACCCGCTTCGGATTACCATAAAGCGGATCTCCGACCAATGGGTGGCCCAGGTGGTGCATGTGGACGCGGATTTGATGGGTTCGGCCCGTTTCTAAATTGACTTGAAGACAACTGTAATGGTCAAAAACTTCAACCGGTTCAAAGTGGGTGACGGCGGGTTTGCCGTTCATCACCACAGCCATCTTGATGCGTTGGGTTTGGTGTCGGCCAATGGGTTTTTCAATGGTGCCACCTTGAGGCAGTTGCCCACGAACCACACACAGGTATTGTCGCTTGACGTCATGGGTTTTCAATAAATCAATTAACTTCAACTGACAGCCCGGGGTTTTTGCCACCACCATCAAACCAGAAGTGTCCTTGTCCAACCGGTGCACGATACCGGCGCGATTCAACATCGCTTGTTCCTGGCTTTTACCCAGTAAGCCATTGAGCAAAGTGCCATCGGGATTACCACTGCCGGGATGGACCACCAGGCCGGCTGGTTTATTCAAGATAAGTAAGTGTTCGTCCTCGAAGCGGATGTCCAGATCCATGTCTTCAGGCAGGTCGTCTACCGCTTGCTCCAGTTCCACATCTAGGTCAATGACTTCAAAACCTTTCAAAAGGGTTTTGCTTTTGGTATTATGGCCGTTGATTTTGACACTGCCCTGTTTGATCCATTGCTGAATGTTGGCTCTGGAGTGATCGGGAAAGTGCTGAGAAAGGAACTGGTCAACCCGTAAACCGATGGATTCAGGAGTGACATTGATTTGTTGTTGAATCATGTGATCATTTTCTTTCATGACCGTATTTTACATTGACCACCAAAAAACTGCGCGTTTTAACTTTTATTTACGTGGTTTCAGGTTAATGTACAGCTTTTTTCGATTCGGCTCAATGCCGAATGTGGGTGTGAGGTTTTACCATGTTGCAAAACAATAATTTAAGGTGGATGCGTCTGTTGATGACGCTTCTGGTGTGTGGTCTGATGTTACAGGCTTGTGGCAAAAAAGATGAAGTGCGGGAAGTTGAAGTCACCAAACTCAGCGCCTTGGAAATGTATTTAAGTGCAAAACGCGCACTGGATGCTGGCGCTTGGTCAACCGCTGAAGACAAATACAAAGCCCTCAGGTCTCATTACCCATTTGGGCATTATACCGAGCAGGGCTACCTGGAATTGGCTTATGCACAATACAAAACCTACAAAATGGAACAGGCAGTCACCACCGTAGACCGGTTCATTAAAAACTATCCAGCACATAAAAACCTGGATTATGCCTATTACCTCAAAGGCTTGATTTACTTCGACAGTGATCGCGGGTTCATGCAACGGGTCAATCCAGATGAGACTGCCGATCGCAATCAGGACAATGTCCGCAATGCTTTCACCGCATTCAAAAACTTCATCGAACGATACCCAGACAGTCAATATGCGCCAGATGCGCGCAAACGCATGGTGTATATTAAAAACCAAATGGCTGCTTATGAAGTCCAAGTGGCATCTTACTACTTGCGTCGTGGCGCTCCCATTGCAGCAGTGAATCGCGCCAAATTCGTTTTGGAGTCATTTCAGGACACCCCTTCGGTAGGCAATGCCCTGGCTTTGATGGTGGAATCCTACCAAAAACTGGATGAAGCAGATTTGGCTGCCGATAGCCGAGAAATGCTGGCAGCAAACTATCCAAACCATCCCTATTTAACAGATGGGGAGTTGGATTTGGAAACAGATGTTCTCAAATGGCGGGATTTGTGGCCATTCTGAGTACTGAATAACACAGTAATTGATGGCCAGTAGACGAAAGTCTGACTGGCCTTTTTTTTATAGGTAATTTGTATGGATATTTTATCAGCCACCATTTTGTTGTTCTTGATTCTTGACCCCTTGGGCAACATCCCCATTTTTCTGTCGCAACTGGAAAAAGTTGAAAACCGTTACCGGGTACTGGCCAGGGAATTGATTTTGGCCTTGGCGATACTGTTCCTGTTTTTGTTTTTTGGCAAACAAATGTTGGATTTTCTGCACCTGGAACAGGTTTCTGTTTCACTTGCCGGCGCCATCATTTTATTCATCATTGCTTTGCGCATGATATTTCCAGCCAGCAAGCAATACGGCGATGAAGAAGCCGCTGATGATGTGCCTTTCATCGTACCCATGGCCATCCCCCTGGTTGCGGGTCCCTCGATACTGGCCACTTTAATCTTATTGGCCAGCAAACACCCAGACCAATTTGATGTGTTGGCCATTGCTTTGTTTATTGCTTGGTTTTTGTCTGCCATCATCCTGTTTTCAGCCACCGCGATGCAAAAATACCTGGGTAAAAACGGCATGATTGCCATTGAACGCCTGATGGGTATGATTTTGATTGCCATCGCTGTACAGATGTTTCTTGACGGCATGCGAGATTATTTACAATCAATCTAAGCAAACCAGATTTATAGAGGTAACTGGCTTGCGTATGTTCAGTCAGGGAGCCATTACAGTTTGGAAGGTGGCCCTTGCATCACTTCATCGCACATGCCACGCTCTACTACTTGGTTGGCAAAGCCTGAGCCGGCTTGAGTGAAGACATTGAAGACACTGTGTACGCCGGCCTCATGAAACACTTCAATTTCTTCAGCATACTGTGTGGTGGCCGCAATCGCTCCTTTGTAACCCAGGAATTTCAATTGATCCACCACACCCATGGCTGCATTGAGGTTGGGTAAAGCAATCATCACCAGTTTCAATTCATGATTTTCCAAGACCCGATCCCAAAAATCCGCATCGGTGGGATCACCTTGAATCAAGCGTCGGCCTTCCTGACTTTTGTTTTTGATGACTTTGGGGTTGAGGTCGATACCGATGACGCGGTCGCCCAGGGTGTCATGCATGTGGTCGTAAGCGGCACAACCCACCCTGCCGATACCAATAACGATGACTTCGGCACCACTGATGTCTACTTCTTCATCATCGGGTAAGCGCTCATCGCGTTGCCAGCGCCGCCACAGGTCACGAAATTGCACAAAGTGTTGATGGGCCTGGCCATTGAGGATGGCCGAACCTATTTGTGACAGGGCCATGGCCACCGCCATGGTTACCAGCCATTGCGCTGGCAGCCATTCATGGGTGACGCAGATGGCCGCCACGATGAGTCCAAACTCACTGTAGTTGCTTAAGTTAAGCGTGGCCATCAAACTGGTCCTGGCGCGCAATTTGAATTGGGTGAACAGCACATAAAACAAGGAGGATTTAATCACCACCATCACCAGCAACACCAAGGCCAACCACAACACATCCCAACTCAATTGACCGGTGAGGCCGATGGAGATAAAGAAGCCCAACAGAAACAGGTCTTTGAATGACATCATGGTTTTGGCCATGTCATTGGCTCTGGGATGGTTGGCCAACATCAGGCCGATAATCAATGCGCCAAGATCGCCTTTCAAGCCAACCCATTCAAATAATTGCGCGCCACCCATGGATAAAATGAAACCAAATAAAACCAGTAACTCGTCATGACCCAGGTTATTGAGCAGGCGCACCAGCAGCAAGCGCAGTGGCCACAGCAACACCAAACTCAAGGCCCAGATGGAGGGGATTTTGCCAGCAGATAAGGCCAAAAACAGCACCGCAAAGATATCTTGTACCACCAAAATGCCGATGGCAATGCGTCCATGTCTGGAATAATACTCACCTTTGTCTTCCAAAATTTTGACCACGAAAACGGTACTGGAAAAGCTGAATGCAAATGCCAGCATCATCAGGGTTTGGAAGGACAGGGCGGCGAAATGTGACCATCCCAGCCAGGCGAACAGCCAGAAAATGGCGGTGAATATCGCCACCACAGCAAGGGTGTGAAGTGATGTCACCGCCCAGATGTGCGGTCTGGCCAATTCTCTGATGTTGATCTTCAGACCAATGGTGAACAATAACAGGGTGATTCCCAAATCAGACAACTGCTCAAACAACGACGTGTTGGCATGGGGGAAGTATTGAATCAAAAACCCAGCAAGTAGGTAGCCCACCATCGGCGGCAGTTTAACTTGCTTGGCCAATAAGCCCAGGAAGAAAGCCACCACCAGCCAGCTGACGTCGCTGAATGCCATGGCTAAAGTTGAAAAGGTCATCTGAGGGTCATCGCCTTGGTTTGAGTATAAAGTTCCATTTTAACCTGTGAAAAACTGATTCGGGACATTTTGCTGAAATCTATATTCAGCTGAAAGGTGGCTTGTTCACTTGATATTCAGGCAATCACACCTATAATAGCCTCAGCACCGATTCAATGCGAACGGTGACTTTTTAACTGATGGTCATGACACACCATCCACACCATAAGAGGACTTGATCTGTGAATCGACAGGTACCTGAAACAATCGCCATTGTAGGAAATGGCAGGGTAGCACACCACATGCGGCATTATTTTGACGCTGTTGGTCAGCCCTACACCCATTGGTTTCGTTCCAGCTCTGGAACGGCATCACATCCGACATCACACCCCAGGGCCAACCAATCCAGGTTGGCAGCATTCAAGCACAAGCTTAAAAAACTCATCAAACCAAGCCATCGACCTGATTTGGCCGCCACCGTGGCAAAAGCGTCTGTGGTGTTGTTGTTGATTAATGATGATCAAATCATTCCGTTTCTGGAAAGCCATCCTGAATTGAACGACAAAACCTGTGTTCACTTTTCGGGTTCGCTGTACACCGAGCTGGCATTGGGTTGTCACCCGCTGATGACTTTTGGTGGCGACTTTTATGCGCTGGAACAATACCGATCCATTCCGTTTGTGGTTGACGAGGGCGTGGATTTTCAATCCCTGTTCCCCCTGCTGACCAATCCGGTCGCCACGATCAAACCTGCTGACAAGGTCAAATACCATGCCTGTTGCGTGATGGCTGGTAACTTCAGTCAAATGTTGTGGCAGGCCATGGGCAAAGAGTTCGCTGACATGGGCTTGCCTGAGCAGCTGATGGCACCGTATTTGTTACAAAACACCCAAAACTTCATCGATAACCCGGCGCAAGCGGCCACTGGGCCATTTGTGCGCGGTGACATGCAAACAATCGAAAAACATTTGCAGGCTTTACAGGGTCATCAGCTCGCCGACATCTATCGGGCCTTTTATCACTGGCAGAAGCCAACCGTTGACCAACAGCACAGGAGCCAATCATGATCAACATCAATCAATTGTTTGCCAAAAAGCAAGCCGGCGAGAAACTGGCCATGCTGACCTGTTATGACCATGCATCGGCAGCGATCATGAACCAATCAGCGGTCGAAATGATCCTGGTGGGTGATTCAGCGGCGATGGTGATGCACGGTGAAACATCGACCCTGCCCATCAGTATTGAGACCATGGCCATGCATGTGCGCGCTGTGGCCAAAGGCGCACCCGATAAATTCATCATTGGTGACATGCCATTCTTGTCTTACCGCAAATCCTTGGATGCCAACATGCAAGCGGTCGAAGCGTTGATGAAAGCGGGCGCCCACGCCATCAAACTGGAAGGTGTGGCTGGCAACGAGGAGTTGATCAAACACGTGGTCGAGTCTGGTGTACCGGTGATGGGTCATCTGGGATTAACGCCGCAATCGGTCAACCAATTTGGCGGCTTCAAAGTGCAAGGCAAATCAGCCGATGCCCAGGCACGCATCATTGAAGAGGCCAAAACCCTGGAACAGCTGGGTTGTTTTGCCGTGGTGCTGGAATGTGTGCCCGATGCCTTGACCCGCGAACTGGTACAACAAATAAACATGATCAGTATTGGTATTGGAGCCGGTGCAGCAGTTGACGGCCAGGTGCTGGTGATGCAAGACATGTTGGGCTATTCATCACAATTCAGTCCCAAGTTCCTGCGCCGTTATTTGAACACCGAACAATTGTTCCTGGACGCTTTCAACGACTTTGCCAGTGAGGTTAAGGACGAAAAATACCCGGACTCATCGGAGCAGTATTGATGCAACACATCGATTCACTTGACGCCTGGTATGACTACCGGCAGCAACTCAGCGGCAGTGTCGGTTTTGTGCCGACCATGGGTGCCTTGCATGATGGCCACTTGTCTTTGGTGCAAGCCGCCAGCGAAGCCAATGATCATGTGGTGGTGAGTATATTTGTCAATCCCACCCAATTTGATCAGCAAGCCGATTTGGATCAATACCCGAACACCTTGGCTGAGGACCTGGAACAATTAGCCGCTGCGGGCGTGGCTGCTGTGTTCCTGCCCACCTTTGAGTTGATGTACCCCGATGATTTTGCTTACCAAATGTCCGAAAATGAATTGAGCAACCGCTATTGTGGGGCGCACCGACCCGGTCACTTCGATGGGGTGCTGACTGTGGTCCTTAAACTGTTCAATATCGTCAATCCAACCCAAGCTTATTTTGGGGAAAAAGATTACCAACAATTGACCCTAATTAAAGGCATGGCTGAAGCCTTGTTTTTACCGGTAGAAATTGTCGCTTGTCCCACCCAACGGGAAGCCAATGGTTTGGCAATGAGTTCCCGCAATCGGCGGTTGAGTCCGGCGCAAAAGAAACTGGCGCCGTTGTTGCACCAAACCTTGATTGAGGATTCATCCCTTATTGAAAAACACCAACGCTTGCATGCCGTGGGTTTTGAAGTCGATTATTTGTCTGTATTGGATGACCGCTTGTTGGCCGCTGTAAAGTTGGGTGACATCAGGTTGATTGACAACGTGGCATACCCACAGGGAGATCGCTCATGAACCGCTTGTTGTTAATGACTGGATCGATTGCTTGTGCCAAAGCCACTGGCTTGATTTCTGCCTGGATTAAACAGGGCGATGAAGTCAAAGTGGTGTGTACCCCTGGCACCTTGAATTTTGTCGGTTTGGCGACGCTGGAAGGTTTAAGTCAACAACCAGTGATGACCAACACCTACGAAGCAGGGGCGATGATGGATCACATCAATGTCAGCCGCTGGGCGGATCAAATCATTTTGTGCCCAGCCACGGCCAATGCCATCAACAAGCTGGCTGCCGGTATTTGTGATGACGTGGTCACCACCGTCTGGGTGGCTGCCCATGGTTTGAAAAAGCCCATGTTTTTGGTGCCAGCCATGAACACCATGATGTGGCAGTATCCGGCCACCCAAAATTCCATTCAAACTTTATCCGACTGGGGCGTTGCGGTGATGCAGCCACCAGCTGGCGAGCTTGCCTGTGGCGAAGTCGGCGAGGGCCGCCTGCCAGAAGTGGAGGAAATCCTGACCTTTGTGGGAGACCCATCATGAAGATACTGATTACCGCCGGTGGCACCCGCGAGTACATCGATGGGGTGCGCTACATCGGTAATTGCAGCAGTGGCAACACCGGCGCAGCATTGGTTAATCACCTGGTGGCTGCCGGTCATGACGTGACTTGGTTAGGTGCTCGCAGTGCCACCCAACCCACAGCTTCATGCCAACAAATTCAATACGAAACTTTTGCGGATTTGGCCGAGCAGTTACAACACACGCTGGGTGAACAACCTTATGATCTGGTATTCCAGGCCGCGGCTGTCAGTGACTTCAAAGTGTCATCTGTCATCTTGGATGGACAAGAATTTGCTGCCGGTCGCGATGTCAAATTACCGACTGCAGACCAAGTTCAGCTCAATTTAAGCAAACAACCCAAACTGGTTTCAGCGCTTAAAAACTGGTCGCTGAATCCAGACCTTAAAGTGTTGGCCTTCAAACTCACCAATTGCCATGAAGCGGCCAAACGCCAAGCCGCCATCGACAAACTGTTGAGCCAAGACGTCATTGATGGCGTGGCTCACAATGATTTGAACGAAATCACTGACGACCAACACGGATTTCATTTGTACTTTAAGCAAGGTGAGCCGATACCCTGTCCTGACATACGGTTTATGGCCGATCAGGTCTTGCAACAACTGGAGAGATCAGCATGATACTGTGCCTTGATATTGGTAACAGCCACATGCACGGTGGTGTGTTCGATAACGATCAGCTACAAGTGCAATTCCGGATGGCCTCAAAGACCGGTGCTTCATCTGATGAATACGGGGTGTTTTTGCGCAGCGTCCTGCGTGAAAACGACATCGACCACCAACACATCAAAGCCATTTCACTGTGTTCAGTGGTGCCAGAAGTGTTGTATCCGATCAATGCCTGTTGTCAAAAATATTTTAACCTCGAACCCTTTGTGTTGCAGGCTGGGGTGAAGACGGGACTGCAAATTGGCTACCGCAACCCATTGGAAGTCGGAGCCGACCGCATCGCCAATGCCATCGCCGTCACGCATTTATTTCCCGGCCAGAATGCCATCATCATTGACCTCGGCACCGCCACCACATTTTGTGCCATTTCAGCCACCAAACAATACCTCGGTGGCGTCATCATGCCCGGCATGAAAATGTCGATGAAAGCACTGGAGTCAGGGGCCTCAAAACTGGGCTCAGTGGAAATTGTAGAGCGCCAACAGGTGCTGGGTAAAACCACCAATGAAAGCATCCAGTCTGGCTTGTTCTACGGTGCCAGAGGAGCCATGAAAGAAATCATCGAGGGCTTGACCCAAGGTGCTTTCAAAGGCCAACAACCGATCATCATCGGCACCGGTGGTTTCACCTCGGTGTTCAGAAATGCCAACATATTCAACGAAATCTTGCCCGATCTGGTCCTCAAAGGATTGTATCTGGCCCATAAAATTAACCAGGAGTCTTAACCATGAATTTAACCATGCTACACAGTAAAATTCACCGCGCGACGGTGACCGACGCCAACTTGAACTACGAAGGTTCGGTGTCCATCTGCCCGGACTTGATCAAAGCCGCTGGCTTACTGATCAACCAACAAATCGACGTGCTGAACTGCAACTCAGGATCTCGCTTGACCACTTATGTGATCGAAGGCGGCCCTGGCGAAATCTGCCTGAATGGAGCAGCTGCACGCCACAACCAACCCGGTGACTTGGTGATCCTGGCAGCCTACTGTTCGGTCGATGCCGAAGAAGCCAAAACCCACCAACCCAACCTGGTGTTCGTCGACAGCGAAAACAAAGTCAGCAGTCTAAAAACCGCCGAAACCCACCAAAAAGAAAACTTTGAGCATGCCGCGTAAAATCAAAACCCAGTCATTTTGAACGAGTGAAACGAATCGGCCGTTTCTACTTCCTTTTTCGCACGGCACACCTACATGACCCACATGGATGTGGGGAGTGCAGAATAATGTCAGAAACATTCTCTGCCCATGTAGGCGAGGGACCTCCCAACGCGGTCCAAATGTAAAAAGCAGAACGTCATTGCGAGGCAGCCCTGCTGCCGCGGCAATCCCCCAACGCTGCCGCATACCCCGTCATTGTGAGCACAATGCGGCAATACCCAAGGGGCAGACCCCCTCCCAACGCTGTCGCAATCTTGGTTTCCATAAACAGAACATGACTACCCTAAAGATACCTCACACAATTGAGCACCAAAAAGAAATCAATCACTTATGGTATTATCATGTTTTTTTGAGTGCACTTTTAACAGGCATATCAGATGATAAAGTGCATAAGTGCATTATATTAAATTGTTAAGTGCTCAGGCTATTTGAGAATCTACGATTTTTATCGTCTATTCAATAATATTGATTATTTTAAAGGGAAAACAATGAAGATATTTATTACTATTTTTCTAGCGGCATCCTTATTTGCAACAAGCGCTATCGCAGAACCTATCAAGAAAGTATTAATCGTTGTATCGAATAGGGTTGATATGGGAGATCCTGAAAAGCATGACGCAAGAAATAATTTGTGGGAATTCGCTCCCCCTTATCACATTTTTGTTAGTCACGGTTATGAAGTCGACTTTGTATCACCGGAAGGTGGGCGAGTTGAGTTTATGATGGATCCTCTAGGGATAAGCAGTTACACCATAAAATATGAGGGATTCTTAGAAAAAGCGAACAGCTCATTCACACCTGTTCAAATTGATCCGGATGACTATTGGGGCGTGTTTATCGGTGGTGGTTATGGCGTAATGTTTGACGTTGCAGATAATAAGAAAATTCACTCTATAATAAGTCGTGTATATGAGTTAGGCGGTATAGTAGGTGTTGGTGGTCATGGCTCTGCAGGTATCGTTAACGTAAAGTTGTCCAACGGAGATTTTTTGGTAAAAGGGAAAAAAGTTGCAGGATTTCCTAATTCCACTGAAACAACCAAGTCATGGGCAAAGCAAGGGACGCTTTTACCTTTTCTTATTGAAAGCCAACTTAATAAAAATGGTGCGATAGCTCAAAATAAGAAGACACTTAAAGATAAACACGCAGTGATCATAGATCAGCGTATAGTATCAACAATGTTTCTGCCTTCAGCTGCACACGTGGCAAAAGAAATGATAATCTTGAATAAGCAGTAAAAGCACTTAACAATCGCATCAAGGATCGCTGTTTCACAGCTGGACCTTCACTGCGTCGCTTGTTTTTGTGGCTCGACGCTACGCTGCCACAAAAACAATCAACTACGTTACGGCCCCTTATGCGGGGCGTTAAGCTTCAAAATATCATTCAAACCCGGAGCTGAAGATGATATCCAAGGGCACCGCTTCTGCTTCATAAGCACCACTGTCACAAGCGGCGCTGCCATCGCCATCGCCATCAGTGGGTCGCATGAAACCACGTTGATCTGCTGCAGCACAATGGCTGGTCAGACCCTGATCTCTGGCAGGGCTGGTGCGCCTGAGTGCATGGGTTGCAGTGGTACCGCCCTGGATATTTAGCTCCCCGATTTCTGGATCCAAATCAAGCAAATCATTGGCTGCCAGAGTGATGTTGCACGATTGACCGTTACTGATGACATTACCGCCGTCCGATAGCAGGCTGCCGCCATCAGCGCGGCAATCCAACTCATCGTTATCAGCCAACAGGCTGTTTTGCAACGTGATCTGACCCCCGGTGCCACTGACTATGCCGCCGGTGTTTTGACCGCTGTTGCCAGCCACCGTGACGTGATTTAATAGCAAAACAGAGCCAGCTTGATAGATGCCGCCGACACCCTCAGCAGCATGGTTGGTGGAGATTGTGGAATTACTGATGGTCCCACCTCCCAAGCTGTAAATGCCGGCCCCCGTCATGGCGGTGTTGTTACTGATCACACTGTTTTCAATCAATAAACTGCCTGAAGCTTGGCTGAGGTTGGCGATAGCGCCGCCAAGGCCTTCAGCATCATTGTTGTAGATCCTGACTTGTTGGAGTACCAACTGGCCACCATTTTGGATGCGAATGCCCGCGCCATCGGGGCCGCCCTCGTCATTGGTCAGGCCGCCAACCACACTCAAGCCAGATAGCGTTAAAGTGGCACCCGGACTGATATCAAACACACGGTCAATGCCTGCCGCATCGATAAAGGTTTGTTCTGGGCCATTGCCGGTGATGGTTAAATCGGACTCAATATCTAAATCGCCATAGGCTGAATCTGGTGAGCTGGGATCGCTGTTAGATAAGCTGAACACGGCATTGCCTAAGGCTATGGACTCAATGGCTGCGGTAGCATTGGCTTCCATGACGGCAGCCCTGATGTTACAAGCACCGGTGTTTTCCCCCTCACAAATGCCATCTCCCAACACGTCATCTGGGTCATCAACCAGTTCATCGTTGGCTTGACCGCCAATGATGAGGTCAGCAGCAAACACCAAAGGGGTATTGATGATCAGTTTGTTGGATTCGGTTAAATCCATTTGGTCAACGTACAAATCCAGCTCACTGGCCACGCTGATCTGTTGCGCAGCGTTGCTGGGAACGATGAAGGGAATCACCACATCAGTAGATGCGCCTGGAGCCAAACTGTTCAACCCACAAGTGATGAAATTACCGCTGATATCACAGCCTGGTGGTGCTGCAGTGATTAACACATCATCCATTTGCGCAGTGAATTCTATGTTGGTTGCGGTCAGACCAGTGCCACTGTCTGGTGCCCGGTTGGCGGCGGTGATGACATAATTATCGGATTGTCCCCTGACCAGAACATCTGGCCCACTGACTGCCAAGGTCAGGTCCACCATGTCCACCACATTGAGAACAGCCACCGAACAGTGTTCAATCGACTCAGCCGTGGGGTTGCCGTTGTCATCCAAGCGATCTGTGATGCATGCTTCTGCATTGATGGTGCCACTGTTGTTGAACACATGTTTGGCGATGACGTTGCCGTTACCCGATGGCGATGACAACAGCAAAGGACCGGTGATTTCTCCGACCATGTTGATGTCTCCTTGTGGCTCATCAGGTGATCCGTCGTTCCATTTAATCAATAATTTGTGGTTGTCAATTGGGTCGGGATCAAACATTTCTCCTTCAATTTGTAGTTCAAACCCTCTGGCTACGGTGAGCGGGTTGTCAAAATGAACGGTTGCCGGATCATTCACATCAAAGACTGAAAGGGTAACCGTTTCAGGGGCCGATGTGTCCAGACCATCACTGACGGTGAAGCTGAAACTGTCATCACCCACATAATTGAGATCCGGTGTATAAAAGGCTTGGTTACCAGACAGTTGGATGCTGCCATGCATCGCTTGGCTTGCGATAGAAAAAGTTAAGCTGTCCAATGGATCGGGGTCGCTGCCATCTAACACGATGGTACTGACCACATCTTCAGGTACTTCAGCTGTGATGCCAGGTGTGGCAAAAGGTGGGCGGAAATTACGCGCCACTTCCACATCCACTGGTGCAGCAGCGCTGCGAATCATTTGCATGCTGTCAGGGTCTCTGACGCCATCGGAAACACTGAAAGAAAAGGAGTCAATACAATCGCCGCTCAGTACGCAAGCAAAGTCATTGTTGGACTGGTATTTCACCGTGGCGTAGTCATCACCAATCTCAATGAACGGTGATGTTTGCGAAATGTGCAGCAGGTCGGTGTCAGGATCAATGATGAAAAAGTGGGTTGAGTTCACCGCAATGTCTTGTGGTCGACCAAAATCTCCCAACACAAAACAGTTGCCTTCACAGGCTGATTCAGCCTGACCGGCAAAAAAACCGTCCGGTGTTAATCGCTGAATTCTGAAGTTGTTGTAATCGGTGACGTACAACACATCGTTGGGGTCAATGGCTATGCCTTGTGGTTTGTTGAATTGACCGGGTTGATCACCACTTAAACTGGTTGGACCACCACAGGTGTCATCGGTACAACTGTATCCCAAAGTCCTTTGATTGGCCACATCACAAACCGCTTGATCACCGGGTGCCGTGTCCACTTCGCATCGACCAGCCCAGCCTATCAGTTCACCCAGTTGATAAAAGCCGTCGTTATCTAGCGTGGCCGGCTTGACCTTATAGACTCGATTGGCGATGGTGGCATACAGGTTGTCCTCTGAATCGATGGCCATATCAAAATCATTGCCTTGGAAGGGCGTTTGTAAGGCCAACCCAATGTATTCAGGCCGCAATGGATCAGCGCCTGTGCCATTGCCGTTACCCCGATCTGAGCGCATGGCATGGATGTCACCCAAGTTATCCAGCACATACAAAATACCTTGGCTGTCAATCACGGCACTGCGGGCATAAGGGATGTTGTAAGAATTTCCGGTGCTGGGATCTTGGTCTGGCATACTGAACAATTCAACCCTCAGGATGGTGTTGAGGTTTAAATCCAGTGCAGGAATAGAACCTTGTGACTGGCTGCCTGAAGTGGTGTAAATGGTTTCGGTGTTTTGATTGATGTATAAATCATCAGGAACTTCACTGCGGTTTTGGCCAGTGACAAATTCACCGCTGGGGTCGAACATGGCGATTCTGGGTCGATAGCGGGGTGGCTGCCCCACATCTTGCCGGCATTCGACATAGCCATAGTCAATCACATAAGTGATGCCATCATCTAAGACTGAAAAATAGACTGGGTTGCGAATGGCTTCGACATGGAACGGTGTGGTGTTGCCTTGGTCGATGCACTGTTGGGCCAAGGCATCGTCGTCTATGGTCGCTTCTAAACGATAATCCTCGATAAAATAGGGATACAAAGGTGCCACAAAAAAGCCATTATCTGGGTAATCTTCAATGAAGAAATTAAGCGGATCACTGTCTTGATCAAACCCAGTCAAAGTGATTTCTACAGGTTCGAAGGAAATGGCCATGGGCCGGTTGTTACCCACCAAAGCATTGGCGTTGGGCGCAATGTTGCTGTTTTTGATGTTAACCGATTGGGTCGTTGAAGCTTGGTTGCCCGAGGCATCAGTGGCAGTCCAGGTGATGGTGTGGAGGCCTGCAGACAAGGGAAACACAGCATCGTTGGTAATCACCGGATTCAAATCAACCAAATCAAACACCAGCGGTTGACCCAAATCCAAGGTCACTTGACTGTCATTGGTGACTTCGACAATGTCCATGGGTGGTTGGATAATCGGTGGTCTGGTATCGACCACAGAAATGTTATGCGTGACCTCTGCCACATTGGGTAAGCCTTGGTAGTTTGGACCAGCATCTGTGGCTTGCCAGCTTAAGTCAAAGGCCTGGTTGTTACCGGTGGTAGTGACTGGCCAAAAGACGCGCAAGTCATCATCAGGGTAGATGGGGCGAAAGCCGGCAGAGCGTCCACAGGCATCACTCACATCATACATGCTGCGCAGGAAATCCTGGTATCGACTGGCAGAGACGCCACCAATTTCATCGGCTTCAATCACCACATGATCGATAAAGGACAAATCGGCAGCATTGATCAGGCCATCGCCATTGAAGTCACCTGTTGCCTTGGTGATCTCTGGTGGGGTGGTGTCATAAACAATGATTTGTTGGTAACGATCGACATAATTGCCAAAGCGCCAACCACCCAAGGCCAAATCCCAAACCACTTGAGCCACTTCTGCCAAGAGGTCTACGGCCAAATCCAGCATGGCTTTGTTTTTGGTGCCTTGCGGGAATTTTGGCACACTGATATAAACCAAATCCAAAATACCCATGTTGACATCAAATCGATACCCTTGGATGTTCCTGCCAACTGAGTACCTCAAGCTGCGATTTTCGGCATAAGGACACAGGTGTCCGGTTTCACTGATTTCTTTGATGTCATTACAGTCGGAATAAATCCCTCCGGCGGCCAACTCATCACCCAACAAAGAAGACAGGCTCAACGTATCGGTTGTCGGCGGTTGTAATCCACGCAGCATATAAACTTCAACGTCAGAGTTTTGGTGAATCACTTGTGGCGTGCCCAATTCTCCCCAGTCATAATCGTATTCGACCGGGATGCCAAATAAACTGGTGAAGCCTGAATGTACCCGCTTGTGATCAAAAGTTTTGTAACAAGCGGCAAAACTGTTGGGGTCGGGGTCGTTGGGGTTGTCGACCGTGGTGGCGATATCTGCGGGTGCATCGGCCCATGCCTTACAGTATTTCAGTCCCAAATTAGCTGAATATGCAGCCAATGAAAAACCGGTATCTGCGGGTGTGGGTGCCACCAGTGATGCGGCTGTAGAAAACGAATAAGCCGCCAGCCGTGGAAATTGACAGATCAAAGCGTCGGTGTTGGATGACAAATCCCTGTTTTTCCGACTGCCGCCGTAAAAATGGCCAAACAATTCATTGCTGCTGTTGGCAGCTTGTTCTCTGATTCGAACTTCATCAAACGACTCCGCACTCCACACCCCAAAAAACTGGGTGTTGCTGTGGGTATCCAAATCAACAGCTTCAATCAGGTTGCCGTTGCGGTACAGGCGGATTTCAAAGGTTGAAGGACCATTGCTGTCTTCAATATCAAAGCCAAAAGAGCCCAGCGGGGCTGCCAGTTGCACATCAAAACTTTCTACGCCATTCAACGCCAAGTCATTTCCAGGGAAACTGTTGGTCCAGTCATCAAAGTTAAAACCGGAACCACTGGCCGACTGTAAGGTGATGAAATCAGAGTCAAAATCTGAACTGCCCCAGTTGACTGTTGGATAAGGCTCATTGAGGGTTTGGGCGTCAGTAAAAATGTTGAATTCAACTTTGTCATTGAACGTGGTGGTGATGGCCAAAGCGGTATGGCATAAAAAGGCCAATACCAGCAGCGCAGTCGCTTTGATTGAGTTCATGATGTTCACCTGATTTGAATGATTCACTACAGGTAGCGCAATAATTTCGCCTGATGTTTCATATTTTTTTATTTTTTTCGCTTACAATAAATTCATGGGAGAAGAAAACCACAGTGTCACACAGCTGCTTTCTGACTACCGCAATGGCGACCCGCAAGCGGAACAGAAACTGCTGCCTTTGGTTTATGACGAACTCAAACGACTGGCCCAAAATCACATGAACAAGGAATCAGCAGCTCACACGTGGCAGGCGACTGAATTGGTGCATGAGGCCATGATTAAACTGTTGGGCAAAGACATGGCATACCAGGATCGGCATCATTTTTGTGCGGTTGCCAGTGTGGTCATGAGGCGAGTCTTGGTCGATCATGCCAGGGCAAAAAAGTCAGCCAAGCGGGGCGCTGATTTTTTCCAAGTGACCTTGTCTAATGAACAAGCTGATTTAACCTTGGTGGCCGAAGACCTGTTGAGTTTGGACCAAGCGTTGACCAAATTAGCCGCCAAAGATGCCAGAAAAGTACAAATCATTGAATGGATTTATTTTGCTGGCTTAGAGCAGGCGGAGGTATGTGAACAACTGGGCATCTCTCGAACCTCCTTGCACCGTGAGTTGGTATTCACCAAGGCTTGGTTGAAACGCGAAATAGGAAACCCTCATGACTGATGACAGCCAACAACGCATTGAAGCCATTTTTCATCAAGCCTTGCAGTTACCTGATGAAGAACAACAAGGCTTTATAGAATCGGCCCTTAAAGACGACCCAGACATGCTGGCAGAAGTGATGGATTTGCTGGCAGCCAGTAAGCAGGAATCAGTGGCATTGAACCGGGTGCTCAAAAGTCCGGTGCTGATGTCAGAAGATCTGGAGCCATCAGAAAACAAGCTTGAATTTAAGCGCATAGGCGCCTACCTCATTGAAAAAGAAATCAGCCATGGTGGCATGGGTCGGGTGTTTTTGGGTCGACGCGATGATCAGGAGTTCACCAGCCAAGTCGCTATCAAATTGGTCAGGGTGGATCGGCGCAGTGCTTGGGCAGAAGCCAAATTCAAAGAAGAAAGACAAATCCTGGCCAACCTCAATCATGCCAACATTGCGATGATGTTGGATGGCGGTACCACCGATGATGGTCAGCCGTATGTGGTGATGGAATATGTCGATGGGGTGCACATCAACGAGTTCGTCAAAAGCCAGCAGTTGTCTGTGGTTGAAAAACTCGATTTGTTTATGCGGGTTTGTGACGCCATCAGTCACGCCCATAAAAATCTGGTGATTCACCGAGACATCAAGCCCTCCAACATCATGGTTAACTCAGATGGCCAGCCCAAGCTGCTGGATTTTGGTATCGCCAAAATCATGTCTGAAGGTCAGGACATACAGGCCACGGTAACGCAAATGGCGATGATGACCCCCACTTATGCCAGTCCAGAACAAATCAGGGGTGAATCCATCTCCACCGCTTCTGATATTTATTCACTGGGGGTGTTGTTGTATGAGCTATTAACGGAAAAACCACCCTTTGAAGTGGGCTCGGCATCGCCAGCAGAGATCGTCAAAGCAGTATGCGATACCCAGCCGGTTAAGCCGTCTGAAGCCATAGAAAATGAAGCCATGGGCAGGTCAATTCGTGGTGATCTGGATAACATCGTATTGAAAGCCATCAACAAGGATGTCATGAGGCGATACGAATCAGTGGATGGTTTAGTCACTGACATCAAAAATTACTTGGCCGGTCGTCCAGTGATTGCGGCACCGGATTCCAGCTGGTATCGGTTCCATAAATTCTATGGCCGCAACCGGTGGTCGGTGCTGGGTGCGGCTACTTTTGCGCTCACTTTGGCGTTGGTTGTTGGTTTTTACACTTGGCAGTTGGCCACCGAAAAAGACCGCGCCATCAAGGCAGAGGCTGACGCGCTGTTGGCCGCAGAACAAGCCCAACAAGAAGCGCAAACAGCCAATCGCGTGTCAGAATTTCTCATCGGTATTTTTGAAGCCAATGACCCCAGGGCGGGCATGCCTGGTAAAGACTTAACCGCCAGACAGTTACTGGATTTAGGGGCGCAGTCCTTAACTGAATCTTTGGATGATGAGCCAGCAACCAAAGCGCATTTGTGGCGAACCATTGGCTTGGCCTATGCCCACATGGGTGACTTTGAAGCAGGAATAGCTGCTTTGCGACAATCATTGGCCCTGCACCAAGCCCATTCAAGTCCATTGGATCAGGGCGAAGCCATGAACCGTTTGGCAGAAATTCTGCGCAAAGCCGATCAATTTGATGAGGCTGTACAGCTACACCGACAAGCCATCCAGCTACACGAATCGTCACAACAGCAACCCACCTGGGAGTTAGCGGACGCACACAATAACTTTGGATTGTTGTTGTATAACCTGGGTCAATACGATGAGGCCGAGGCGTCACTGAAAAAAGCCATCCAAACCCACCGAGCCGCAGCAGGTGGCCAAGAAGCCGCATCGGTGGGCATCAACATGCACAATTTAAGTTTGATTTTGCGGGTCCGGGGAAAATATAAGGAGGCCGAAGCAATGATCAGAACGTCTTTGGACATAACGGCCCAATTCAGGGGTGAAGACAGCACTTCATGGATTGTGTCATTACAGCAGTTGGGTCGCATTCAGAATGATTTGGGCCAGTATGAAGAGGCGCTGAAAACTGTTGATAAAGCGCTGCAAATGGGCGCCAAACATTACAACCCTGACAACCCCAGGCTGGCAGCCATGTATGCCAGAAAAGCCAACTCGTATCATGCTTTGGGCAAGTATGAGGAAGCCAAAGCCATGTATTTAAAGTCAGCAGCAATCTATGTCGGTGCGCATGGTCCCGATTCCTGGAATGAAGCCTATATAGAGCTTTACTATGCACAGATGCTCATGTCTCAAGGCCGGTATGCGGAGGCTCATGAAAAGTTGACCCACTCACTGGCCGTCAGAACACGGTTGTTTGCCAACGACCACCCAGCCATTGCCATAGCCAAGACCCATTTGGCCGATGCCAAGCTGGCTTTGGGGGCTGTGGATGAAGCCAATCAATTGCTGATTGAGGCCTTTGAGGTTTTTAACCAACGCTTCGACGCCAACCATCCTGAATTGGCCTGGGCGCACCTGGTGGCTGCCAAGTTAAACCGGTACAAAAAGAACCTGCCGGATGCTGTTGAACACATGGCTGCTGTGGCAGCTGTGATTGACCACCCAGTCAGCTGGAGTCCTCTGACCAGGGCTTTGGCCTACCAAGAGTGGGCATGTTTGGATTCAGCAACAGCAAATGACAGCCGCACCAAAGTGCAATCAGCCAATAACATCCTAAAATCCATCCATCCCAACCACCCCCTGATCAAACCCCACAACCAATTAAAGTGTTTACCGCAATAAAACTGTCATCCCGAGCGAAGCCGAGGGACCTCCCAACGCTGCCGTAATTTCCGTTTCCAAACACATCTCAATGATAAGAAAAAACTGTCATCCCGAGCGAAGCCGAGGGACCTCCCAACGCGGTCCAAATGTAAAAAAACAGAACGTCATCCCGAGTAAGCGCAGCGCATCGAGGGACCTCCCAACGCTGCCGTAATTTCTGTTTCCAAACACACCCCTCAATCCGCGACAACTCACAAGGGGCAACCCCCCCAACGCTGTCGCAATCTTGGTTTCCATAAACAGAACATGATTCCCCAAGATGCCACACACAATTGAGCACCAAAAAGAAATCAACAACTTATGGTATTATCATGTTCTTTTGAGTGCACTTTTAACAGGTGAAATAGATGTTTAATGGCAATAATGCACCTTTAATAAATTGTTAACACTCTATGAACGATCATACTCCGTACCAAAAAAGACTAAATAGAATTCCAGATTTTGTTGTGGAGTATGAGATAGACCTGTGTGAGGAATTGAAAGAAGCTAAGCCGGGGCAAGGAATGCGAGTGGATTTTCTCTACGACGGAGATAATCCACAAGTAGAAGGAGTACATATGATTTGGCCCGAATTACTTGATGAAAATGGCGAGGTTGTCAGAGATGTAACACCTGGGAAGATTGCCAATCGGGGTAAAGCTAATATGTGGATCGTTGATGAAACGAGGCGTCCATATCATGCTGAGCGTATAAAAATAGGCACAAAAGGCACGTGGTGGCGCGGCGGCCGTATTGCCAATGTCACAGTCGTAGATGCCGAGGGGCTAAAGTGTTAACAAGGCCAGGCACAATCGCCCCTTCGGGGCTGGACCTCCGTACTGCTTGCTGCGGCCTGTGCTGGCAGCGTTAGCTGTACGAAATTATCATGAATATTATCAAGGCAAAGAAGACGGTCATTATATGGGGTACAAGTAATGCTTGGAGCCTTGAGCCATCATCAGGGATAAAAGAGCGTCGTACTGAGGCATTAACAGAACTGGAAATTCAGGGTACTGAGAAAGATGGTTATAACCTTGTTATGAGTCCAGAAGGATTTTTCACTGCTGATTACTGGTATGAAACTCAAAAAGAGGCAATAGAAAGTGCTGAAGAACTATTCGGCGTTAAAGAAGCCGAGTGGCTGTAATGGTAGCAAGCATGGTGCTAAAAAATTCACAGCTAACAAGTTTGTCCACAGGGCTTAATTTACGTTACGCGTTTTGGCATCGCTGCACCATTTTATGCCAAATCACTTCACTCCAATTAAGCCTGTGACAAAGGCGTTAGTACTCTAATTATTATTGACGATATATCTGTAAGCATTAATTTTTCTGGTGATAAATTTTCTCCTACTGAAGGAGAGAATGCCACTGGCCTTATTTTTTCCGATAAAATTGAATTTGGTGATATTGGGATTCGAGGAAAGTATAAAGGTAAACCTGTTCCATATGGTTCGGGAACGCTTAAAGTCTCGAAAGACATAAATATGCATAACCGTATTTTATGGTTAACAAAGAAGTTAAGCGGAAAAATTGATGTTCTCCGCAAACTTGGGGCGGATGAGCCACATATTTACATTGGTTATTTCTATAAAGACCAGTGCAACTTAACTCTTACAAAATCCGAAATAAAGGCTATTGCAGCTCTGGATCTAGAGTTTTGTTTTTCATGTTACGATATTAGCGATGGCGAGTAGAGTACTAACAAGCACTTAAAACGAAACAAAAACAGTTGGTTAGGTTCCGCTTCGCTACACATTTTAACCAACTATTTTTATCCTCTTAAGTGGGCGTTAGGCATCAAATCGAGAGAGTAAGTAAATGAAAGAAGAAAAGAAGCAAAAAAGCTCCGCCAGACAGCGTGCCGACGAAATCAAGGATTACAGGTGCAAGAACTTGATTGCAGTGATCGAAGATCCTAGCAATATTAAGAACATTGGCACGGTAATAAGAAACGTAAATGCCCTTGGTGTTGAGAAAGTATATGTTGTCGATCCCAGAAACGCCCTGCCAGACGATTGGCAGGATATGCGCGAGACGAGATCTCTTTCAAAGACGTCAGTATCAGCAGTCAAATGGAGTTTTGTAAAACGATTTGATAGTACAGAAGCCTGCATTGCGCATTTAGAGGAAAACAGATTTGTGTCAGTCGTCACATCCCCACACGTAAAGGGTAAAAAGAACGCAATCCTTGATGAGGTAGATTACACCGAACTTTACAAATTGGCTGTATGGTTTGGTAATGAGGCGAGAGGTATAAGTGATGTGGCAGTAGAACACAGTGAAATGTGCGTAAGCATTCCCATGTTTGGAATGATCGAAAGTCTCAATTTAGGGACCACTTCCGGAATAGTTCTGTATGAAATAACTAAGCAACGCCGTGAGTATCAAAGAAAGTACAGAAAACGAAACAAGAGAGTCAAAGTAAATGATGCCTAACAAGGCGCTCGTGCGGATGCTCTCTACGCTGCGCTTCGTTCGCGTCGCACAGCTTAGACGTTATTTACAACAAAGGTATGAAAACCAAATTTACTAAGCTAAACATTGGATGGAATGCTGAGCCTAATGTTGCAGTTCCGAAGTGTTCAGTTGAGAATGACTGTCTAATAGTGCGTTTTAAATTAAATCCATACTTGTACCCTGAATTTACTTATGGTGATATTGGGGTTCTTCATTTTGAAGAATGCTCAAGATATCGAATTGGAACTGTCAATGATGAAAGGTGGTATCGAGGAAAATGTAGGTTTAGCAAGCTTGCCCCAGAATGGGGAGAGTTTTACAAAATTGAAGGAAATCTACTTTTAGAGCACTGTCCAAATGATTGGATTGAGTTAAAAAGCAAGAGCAAAAACGAAGTTCACTTTTTGTTCTACTTTCGCGATATGGAATTTGAGTGTAGTGCGCAAGGATCGACTTTTGAAGTTGAATATTGTAAATAATAAATTGTTATAGTTTTAGAGCAATATGTACCACTTTTTAAATGAACCCAAATCTAAGAAATGGTTAGACGAATGGGCCACCATCACAGGCGACTTCGATCAAATTGTAGCCTATACAGATTTAGGTGATTTGTTTCTAATTAACTCAAAAACAAATGAGATTGGTATTCTTTTAACAATGGCAAATAAATTTCACACAATGGGGTTTACCGATTGGGATGAATTTCGGGGTGAGGTGATGGAAAATCCCAAATTTCAAGAAGACGTGATTCAGAAAAGTTTTATTCAAAATGTTCGAAACCACTGCGGTAAACTTGAGGAGTATCAGGTGTATATTCCAACACCTTATCCTTGTCTTGGCGGATCTGGGGAACCCGAAACACACAAGGTGGGAGATCTGTGGGTTTATCTAGCGATATCGTCTCAGACATTCACAAAACTATAATAAGCGCATGCAGCCTGACCAGTGCGCGAGCGTAGCGAGTGACCTGGCCGCTAATGTGAGGCATCATAAAAACAATACAAACCGGAGAACACATGTCTAAATACCATGCCGAAGTGAATTGGAGTCGAGGGGAGCAAGAGGCTTATGTTGATAATCAATACAGTCGGGGTCACCTGTGGAAATTTGATGGTGGGCTGACTGTCGAGGCTTCTTCCTCGCCACAGGTGGTTCCGCTTCCTTATTCTGTCGAAGCCCATATCGATCCAGAAGAAGCCTTTGTCGCTTCCTTATCCAGTTGCCATATGTTGTTTTTCTTGTCGATTGCGGCCAAAAGAAGGTTTGTTGTTGATGCCTATGTGGATAACGCGGTGGGTTTGATGGAGCAAGGCGAAGACCTGAAAATGGCCATGACCCAAGTGACACTGCGCCCCAAAGTCACGTTTTCAGGAGACAATGAGCCGACGATGGAACAAATTGAAAAAATGCACCACCAAGCTCACGAGCAATGCTTTATTGCCAACTCTGTGAAAACAGCAGTGAACATCGAAATCATTACCTAACCGGCTAGGTGGGCTCAGCTACACAGCTGCCTTGCTTAACAAAAAAATGATTTTAACCACAAGCAACTGTATCCATAACAGCCAATCAGTTAGAATATAGCCCCTTTTTCCAAGCACAGCACAACATGGCAGAATTCGGACAAGCATTCACCTCCCAAATGGTGGTTTCCAGTTTTAAAGATGACCAATGGTCAGCAGCTGAAGTTAAGCCCATAGGACCCTTTGAGTTTCATCCGGCCACCCATGTGTTGCATTATTCGAGTACTTGCTTTGAAGGCTTAAAAGCTTACCGCTGGACTGATGGCTCGGTGCACCTGTTCCGTTTCCGGGACAACATAGAACGCTTGAGAAACAGTGCTCGCTCGTTGTGTTTGCCGGTGCCAGGCAGTGACTTGGTCGAAGCGGCGATTCAGGCAGCGGTTAAAGCCGTCACTGACGAAATCCCTGATTTACCAGGTGCCTTGTATATCCGTCCCACCATCATCGGTACCGAATTAAACATCGGTGCGGCCGGTCGCGGTTCAAAAGAGGCCTTGTTGTATGTCATCACGTCACCGGTTGGCGATTATTTTGCTGGTGGTGTCAGACCATTGAAACTGCTGATAGATGATGAAAACATGCGATCAACGCCCAAATTCGGTCAGGTCAAAACCGGCGGTAATTACGCCGCCTCTTTGGGTTCAGTGACCCAGGCGCGTGCCGAGCATCAAGCCGATCAGGTGTTGTTTTGTCCTGGTGGTCAAGTGCAAGAAACTGGTGCGGCGAATTTTATTGTGCTCAAAGGCAACCAGCTGATTACCAAAAAGCTGGACGGTTCCATTTTGCCTGGCATCACCCGCGACTCCATCATCAAACTGGCTGCTGATGCCGGCTATGAAATCTGTGAAATAGATTACACCGTTAAAGACTTGATGGATTGGTTGCCCGAGTCAGAAGCCTTCCTGTCCGGTACGGCTGCCGTTTTATCGCCAGTTGGTTCAGTGATTTACCAAGGACAAACCCTGTCCGTAGGCGATGGCCAAATTGGCCAACGGTCAATGCAATTGAAAGAAAGTCTGGTGGGTATACAAACAGGCATACAAGCTGATCAACACGGCTGGACTTACACGCTGGATTAAAGGTTTTTAACATCCATCAGCCAGCCTGTTCGTTGACAGAACTGGTATGGTAGATGTGCAGGTGGTGATGACCCTGCCGTTTTGCTTCCGCATGGGCTTGGACCGCTTTATCCATTAAACTTTCTTGGGTTTCGTTGATGCGAGATTCGGCCATTCCACAACTGAAGTTCAAGGTGATTTGGTGGTTGGTGACCGGGTTTTCAGTGAAATGATTCAACCACAGCTCCATCAGTTCCTCGCATTCATTGAAGTCAATGTCAGCGAAGACGGCGACAAATGTCAGTTCATCAATGCGACCCATTTTGGCGTAGTTCATCAAGGCGTTGTTCATGATGTTGGCAAATTGAATCAGACACTGATCAACCACAGCAGCCCCCTGTTGTTGTTTGACCTTATTTAAATTGTCCAAACTCATGTACGCTATGGTGGTGCGGCTGCAATGTGCCAATGATTCGGCCACGATGGTTTCGATGCTGTTCTTGTTATGACACTGCGTCAGGGCGTCGAAATGTATGTCCAGTGCATCTTGGTGCATGATTTTGGCATGACTGAGGACCGCGTATGCCGCTTCGCAATGGGTTTTGAATTCCTTCATTAACCCTTCATTGATGGATTTATTGGGCTGTAAGCCAAACACCATCTGAGTATTGCTGTCATTATCGGTCTGCAGTGGCACAAACAGCATGTTCTTTTCCAGCCCGTTGTCATCGGTGAGCTTGAATGAACTGATTTGTTGTTTGTCTTCTTCCGGTATGTTGTTGATGTGGTCGACAATGGTTTCCAAGTTTTTTGGCGTCAGGCCCGTGGTGCAAATGCCATGAAGTTCATCGTCTTCGAATATGATTGAGTTCATGACTGGGAATGCCCGGTTAATCAATAAGTGCATTTTGATGTTGGTCTTTTCCACCACTTCCGCTGGACTGAGGGTTGGGTTGTTGACTAAATCATCCATTTCATCCTGAAACTGGGTAATCAAGTGCTGTTGAAATTCCGTGCGATTAACAGCCCGTTTTGACTTGATCTTGGGCCTGGCCGCTTGTCGCCTGGTGGCTTTCTGTAAGGGTATGGCAACGGTAGCCAACATGGCCCATAAAAATACCGCCACACCCATGGCATGCGGATGCCAAACAGCGGGCAGGTAATCAAACCAGGCTGGTAAGACTACCACCAATGAAGCCATGGTCCAAAGCAGACTGGCAGCCAGCAAATGAATGGCTGGAGGATTGTTGTTGGCAATTTGTTTGGTGATTGCCCATAACACGAGGCCGGCGGATGTCAGCAGCAAAGCCTTCAAAGCGAACACCAGTTCGTGGGTAGGCACTGGCACCCAACCCTGCAAAGTAAGCAGCAGTAAGGCAGCCAACAACAAGCGCAGCACATTCACTGTTTTGATGCCTTTCAGCAGCCAATCATTGAGCCAGCTCAAGCGCAATAACAGCCAGGTTAAACGTATGGCCAACAGGTCAGCCAGTGTCCAGGTCAATATCACATAGGGTGCTATTGGCGCTGCCAGGACAGCTACAATTTCTGCTGCAACAACAAGCGAAATCAGCACCATCAAGGTGGTCATGGACAGCCACCCATACACAGTGTTGTTTTGCAGCAGAAAATAACACAGGTGGATAAACACCCAAGCCAATAACAAACCGCCGATCAAGTACAGCCATTGGACGGCATGATTCCAATCGCTCATGACGGCCATAGGGTTCAGCCAGCTTAAATGGACCGGTGTGGATTGGGCGCTGTGTAACATCACATAATGCGTGTGGTCTACGGTTTTGGCAGGAATGGTAATAGCAAATTCAGACTGGTCTTTCAAGGTCAGTGCTGTGGTGAAGGTATTTGGCTTACCCTGACTTGCCGCAACAGGTGAAGTTGTTGCAAAGTATTCGATGAAATCATACTGGCCAGGAAATATCAGCAGCGATTCATTGGTGGGGTTTTCACCATTGGGTATTTTTTTGATTTTTAATAGCAGGCTGTGCTGCTCGGTGAAGCTAAATTCATCAGCAGCCTGAAAGTGATTGAATGTCAAAAGGCCTTGTTGCAAGTCATTGACGACATCTGTCACTTGGTGGTTAGCTGGGATAGTGGTGGCTTGGATTTCAAATGCGATGAATGGAGCAGGTGACTCTGCATGGGCGGGTGACATGAGAATCCCAAGCCAGCAAAAGCCTCCCACATTGAGGAGCTTTGAGCCAACCTTGATTAGATATTCAGCTGTTACATTCATCTCACACTGTCACGGCCAATGCCCAATGAGGCATTAGACCTACACACCCTATTTATGTGAATCATGGTAACATACTGTTAATAAAAAATAAATGGCCATGGCACAGGATAATAGTGCATAAAAACACAAAAACAAAGCAGGTAAAACTGAAAGTCAGCAGCAAATTGCCTGTGACCGATACCCATGGGAATTAACAATCCATCGATGTTTTCAGCAGTTAATATAAAACCATCCATGTTCAGAGTTCTGTCGATCTGGTTGATGTTGTGCGTTTGCAGTATGTCACTGGCTCAAAATCCCCTGGATTTACTGACGCCATCTGAGGATGAGTACAGTGTCCCTAAACCCAATGAACTGTCTGTTAAATGGTGGCAAGAAGCGATTAAAAATTCACCACCAGACCAGCCTTTGGCGCGACTCGAAGAATTGGCCAGCGCCCTGGATATTTATCTGGATGAGGGAAAGTACGCCATCAGTCAACAAGCCGCCCAGGCAATTTCACAGTTCAAAAACAATTTGGACCAATTGGCAAAATTAAACGAAGCACCTGCCATTGAAAATCCTGAAGTTTATGAAAAAGCCCCGTCCTATTCGCTGGCGGAAATTTATGAATTTCAAAAACAAATCAGGTCTTTGGAACAAAGCAGGAACCAACGCCAAGAAACCATCAATTCGGTACAACAACAAGTCAGTGAGCAAGAGGCAGAAATTGATGCCCTGATCATCCAACACCGCAATGAACCACTGGAGTCACTGACCCGGTTGGAAACCGGTTTGTTGTGGATAGAAGCCCGTTCGTGGCAGGCCTTGTTTAACAAACAGATTGATAACCTGGAACTCAAACAACAAGCCATTGAAAAACAGTTGTCGGATTTACAAAATCACCTGGCTGATGCACTGCCGCTGGTCCAGGTTTCCACTGATCAATTGGAAGACTTGGAACAAGAACTGGAAACCATTGGTGCAGAAATCACCGAAGCCCAAAGTCAAGTTCAGGCAGCCAACCTCAAAATCACCGAACCAGAACAAGACAGCCCATTGGGTGCCATTCGCATGGACATCAAGAAATTGGAATTGGCTAACTTGATGCTGGACCTCAACGTATTAGAGCTCAAAGAGATTGAAATCAGGGCGCACATTGACTGGATAAACACCAGCATGGACGGACAAGAGGTGGATGATGACTTGATCATGGAGCACGTGGCATTGGCCAACCAATTAAACGCCCAGTCAGAAGCCAACCAAGGCAAATGGCGCAACCTGGCACAAGATATTTTGATACAGCCAGCATTGCGTGAAGAACTGAAAAAAAACAAAACCATCAATGAGGCGGCCTTGAAGCGTACCCGCTTGGCGCAAGAGTTGATGCTCAGTATAGGTGAGCTGGATTGGCAACAACAACAGGTCAACACCATTGAGGGCTTGTTAACCAAACAAGTCATAGACAGCAAAAGTGGCATCAACCGCTTGTGGGCGCAAATCAGATCATATGGCAGCAAAGCCTGGATAGGCTTTGAAACCATGGCCAACCAAACGCTGTTTAAAATCAATGAAACACCCATCACCCTGATGCCGTTGTTGCGGTTGATTTTGATTGTGTTGATAGGTTACATGGTCTCTAAATTTGTCCGCTTCATCATCAGGCGCGTGGAGTCCAGACGACAAGTTGATAAATCTTCGGTGTTCTTTATCCTCGATAAGTTGATTCATTACCTGATTATTTTTGTCGCCACCATTGCGGGTTTCACCACCTTGGGGATTGATTTTACCAACCTGACTTTGATTGCTGGTGCGTTATCGGTGGGTATTGGTTTTGGTCTGCAGAATATCGTGAGTAATTTTGTCTCTGGCCTGACCATCATGTTCGAGCGCAGTTTGAAAGTGGGTGATTACATCGAAATGGAAGATGGTTACACTGGTTCAGTGATGGAAATCAATGCCCGCAGTACGCGCATCAACACCAACGACAACATCGATGTGGTGATTCCCAACTCCGATTTGGTCACCAACAAAATCATCAACTGGACATTGCGTGATTCGATCAAGCGAGTGAAAATTCCATTCGGTGTGGCTTATGGCACCGATAAAGACTTGGTCAAGCAGGCAGCCATAGAAGCGGCCGAAAATGTAACCTACACATTAACCAACATGAAAGGCAAAGAGCCTGAAGTGTGGATGACGGGTTTTGGCGACAATTCGCTGGATTTTGTGTTATTGGTTTGGGTGTCCAAGTACGGTGTCAGAAGGCCCAACCGCATCAAGGCTTCTTTCTTTTGGGAACTGGACACTGCTTTCAATAAGCACGGCATTGAAATTCCGTTCCCACAACGGGTATTGCATCAAGCCAAAAAAGAAGACCCAGATGAGAACCCTGACTTGTTAATGCCTTGAGTACTATCAGAATATTGCAGACACAAAAAAAGCGGCCCAAGCCGCTTTTTTTAATGCATTGGTAAGTGAATAAGTGATTATTCAAGGTGGGTGGTCATAAACTCAACCGCCGCTTTAACTTGGTCATCACTTAAATCTACGCGGCCACCTCTGGCAGGCATCATGCCTTTTTCACCCATGTAGCCATTGATGGCATTGGCAATCACCGCATCCATGCCTTTGTCTAAACGACCTTCCCATTCGGCTTCTGCCAGTTTGGGAGCACCGCCAGCGCCGGTGGTGTGACAAGCCATACAAACGTTGTTGTAAATCATTTCACCGTCAAGTGATCCTTCAAACGCGGCAGCAGTGACTTCAGGAACTGCAACGGCGACGGCATTGGGGTCAGTATTGACTGCAGCCACAGGCTGGATTGATTTCTGAATTGAGCTGCGGTCTGCTTCGCCCTGAACATTGGCCACCAGTTTGTTTTGCATGGAAATGCCAATCAAAGCCAGGACAATGGTTAACAAGACCAGCGCACCTAACAATATAGAAAAATTCCTAAAAAATATCGAATCTTGATCACTCATGAATTATCCTGTGTTTTCTTAAACTGTTTAACCGCCGCATTATAATTGTTAAGACCCACTTTGCCAAATGTTTAATCCAATCATCAACCAATGGTTCACCCAGACGTTCAAACAACCGACTCCGGTTCAGGCTGCTTCATGGGAACAAATAGCCACCGGACAGGATGTCCTGTTGTCGGCGCCAACCGGTTCGGGTAAAACCTTGGCGGCTTTTCTCAGTGCCATTGATCAGTTATTTGTAGCAGGAGCAGACCAAACCACAGGACTGAAAGTGGTTTATGTGTCGCCATTGAAAGCCCTGTCCAATGACATCAACATCAACCTGCAACAGCCATTGGCTGCCATCAACCAGTTGGCCACCGGAGGAACGCAAATCACATCGGCAGTTTGGACCGGCGACACAGAATCGTATCAACGGGAAAAAATAAAAAAACAACCACCACACATATTAGTAACAACGCCAGAATCATTATTTAACATCCTCACTTCCAAAGCAGGTCGCGAGATGATGGGTGGGGTTGAGACCGTCATCGTTGATGAAATACATGCATTGGCGCCGAACAAGCGAGGGGCGCATTTATTGTTAACTTTGATGCGCTTGGAAGCGCTGACCTACAAGCGACCACAGCGCATTGCCATATCGGCGACCCAGCGGCCGATTGAAAAAATGCAGCACTATGTATTGCACCCCGAGCATTCTGTGGCAGTCAACCTAGGACACAAGCGCGACATGTCCTTGTCGATTGAACTGCCGGAAAGTCCATTGGCCGCCATCATGTCCAATGAACAGTGGGGAGAAATTTACCAACAATTGGCGGAGCAGATCAAAGCCCACAAAACCACCCTGGTATTTGTTAACAACCGGCGTCTGGCCGAACGGGTGGCCAAACACCTGGCTGAACGGGTCGGAGAGGAATGGGTCACTGCCCACCATGGCTCTTTGGCAAAAGAACATCGCTTGCAAGCAGAGCAGGCACTGAAAGCCGGTAAACTCAAAGCCATTGTCGCCACCGCTTCATTGGAACTGGGTATCGATATTGGCGATGTGGATCTGGTTTGTCAGTTAGGGTCGCCCGGCAGTGTGCAGGCTTTTTTGCAGCGGGTAGGGCGCTCTGGCCATGGCGTGGACCGCACCCCCAAAGGACAAATCTACCCATTGACCATTGATGACTTGTTGGAAGCCACTGCGATGTTGAAAGCCATAGACAATGATGCCCTGGAACTGACCGCATTTCCCCACCAACCATTGGATGTGTTGGCGCAGCAAATTGTGGCAGAAGTTTCACAACGCCCCTGGCCAGCCAAACAATTACACCAATTAATGACAGGTGCCTCTATATATAAGGACTTGAGTGCTGAGGCCTTTCAGCAAGTGGTGCAGATGCTGGCTGATGGGTATTCCGGTCGGTCGACGTTCAAGAAAGCGTTGATTTTCTATGATGAGACCACCGATGAAATCAGGCCTCGCAAGGCCGCAGCGCTGACCGCGTTGTTGAACGGTGGCACCATACCGGAACAATTTGATTACGATGTGCGACTGATGCCTGATGATTTGAAAATCGGTACCTTGAATGAAGATTTTTCTTTTGAGAGTATCCCGGGTGACATCTTTCAATTGGGTAACCACTCTTACCGCATCTTGAAAGTGCAAACCGGAACGGTGTTTGTAGAAGATGCAGCCGGACAGCCACCCAACATTCCATTTTGGTTTGGCGTGCAAATGTGGCGCTCAGATGTGCTCAGTGAAGCAGTGTCTGATTTGCGCGCAGAGCTGAATGAATTATTGACCCAACCGGCAGCCGAACTGGATTGGCCGGTCGGTCCTGAAGGTCAGGCACAGCTGAGCAACTATGCCATCAAAACCCAGGATGTATTGGGACTGATGCCCACCCAAAAAGACATCGTGGTCGAACGCTTTTTTGATGGCAACAACGACATGCACTTGGTGATTCACTCGGTTTACGGGTCGCGGGTTAACCGGGCTTGGGGTCTGGCATTGCGCAAAAAGTTTTGCCGTCAGTTTAATTTTGAACTGCAAGCGGCGGCATTGGAAGACGCGTTGATTTTGTCTTTGAGCTCCACCCACAGTTTTGAACTGTCGACCATCAAAAGTTATTTAAATGCCGAGGGTGTGCGTGAGGTGTTAATTCAGGCCTTGTTAGACACCCCGTTTTTTGTGACCCAGTGGCGCTGGAATGCCTCGGTGGCGCTGGCCGTCAAACGCCGCAAAGGCGGCAAGAAAATCATTCCCCAGTTTCAACGCAACGAAGCCGAAGACTTGGTCGCTGAAGTGTTCCCGGAACAAATTGCTTGTGCAGAAAACATTGCTGGCAACCGCACGGTTCCAGATCATCCCTTGGTAACCCAAACCTTAATTGATTGTACCGAAGGGATCATGGATGTGAACAAACTGGCAGACATTTTAAGGGGTTTGGACACAGGTGACATTAATATACATTATATAGACAGTCCGACACCATCACCCACATCACTGGCCATCATCAATGCGCGCAACTATGCTTTTCTGGATGAAGCACCAGCAGAAGAACGCCGTACCTTGGCTGTACATACCCAGTCTTTAGACCAATCATTTGCCAGCAATGACATTTCGCCGGCAGCCGCTGCCGCGTTTAACCGCTCAATCCAACCGAAAATCAGAGACCTGGATGAATTACAAGAATGGGTGATGTTTTGTGGTCTGCTTTGGCCTGATGAAGCCGAGCCTTATCAGGAGGGTTTGGAACAATTATTGGCAGCTGGGCGTTTACATCAAATCAACCACCAGGGAACCCGGCTGATATACAGCGCCAAGTTTGCCGAACTGGTCACCGCGATGTGTACCCGTCCTGCTGAAATCAATGAAACAGCATTCGAATCCATGGTGTCCAATCGACTGACTTTGAGTGGCCTGGTAGATTTCAGTGAGTTGCATAAACGATTGCCGGTGGCCGCTTCATTGTTGTTACAGGCATTGATGCGCTTGGAGACCCAAGGCGTGGCTTTTCAATTTGGCCAGGACCAATGGATTGAGCGTCATCACCTGGCGCGCCTGCGCCAGACCCAACTCAGTCAGCAACGACGACGGGATAAAACCTTGTCCGCAGATGCTTACCAGGACTTCATTCATGACTGGCAGTATTTATCCCAGCCAGCCAATGGCTTGGAGGGATTAGCACAGGTGTTGCGCCAATGGCAGGGTTTTGCCACACCAGCCACGGACTGGGAGGAACAAGTCATCAAACCGCGGGTGCAGGATTACCACGGCATGATGCTGGACATGCTGTGTCAAAGTGGGCAGTTTATTTGGAAGCGTGCGCAAGCCAAACTGGTGTCAGATGATTTAAATCAAATGACCATCCAAAAAATCCGTTTTACGTTTTTGGAAAACCATTGGGCTCACTTATTCCCAGCCGCGGTTAATTTACAGCAACTGAATATCAAAGCCCGCATGGTCATCGAAATACTCGGTCAGTCAGGTGCACAGTTTTTTCGTGAACTGCAAGCACAAACTGGCTTGATGCCGGTTGAAATGGAACAGGTGTTAATCCACTTGATTAAACAAGGACTGGTGGTGGCTGATGGCTTCCAAGCTTTGCGGGTATTTTCCCAGTCTCCGGCCGACCGTCGGCGACAATTAATCAAGGCCAAGAAGTACGCCAACAACTTGGGCTATTTGGAAATGATGGGTCGCTGGAGTTTGATTGAACAAAAGCCTGCCGATCCCCGCGCGTACATACAAATGATGATCAACCGCTATGGCTTTTTAAGTTACGATATTTGGAGTCAAGAATCGATGCCGGTGAAATGGCGTCAGGCGTCATTCGAATTACAAAAAATGGAAGCCAGGGGTGAAATTTTGGCTGGCCGATTCATTGAAAACATGGAAGGTATGCAATATGCCTTGCCTGCTGCTTACCAAAAAATCCAAAGCAAACAACCGGTCTGATTGGCTCAAAGTCAGCTATAGCGCGGTCGCCTTGTGAGACACGCCCAGGCTGTCCCAAACTAATTTCACTAAATTGTCACAAAGGGGTTTACAAGGGCAAAACTGTGGCTATAATTCGCTGCTCTTGATGATGTTGAAACGGATTTGACGGAGAGCAAAACAGGTCATTTGAATTAATTTAAAAGATTGATA